>Ga0209336_10000372_pt1 | contig 23207 bp, 27 predicted proteins | sample LinPmetageLP32_FD_184042 | JGI IMG/M metagenome (GOLD analysis project Ga0209336, IMG submission 184042) | Marine viral communities from the Pacific Ocean - LP-32 (SPAdes) (version 2) | ecosystem: Environmental > Aquatic > Marine > Oceanic | place: Pacific Ocean | collected 2009-08-23
CCTACTAACAAATTAGTTATTTTAGATGACTTAAGTTTTGATGGCTCATTACGAAAAGGTCTATATAATTCAGTTAATAAAGTATTTATGAACGGTCGAAAAAATCTTATTTCAATTATAGTAACATCACAACATTACACCCATATTAGTCCATCTTGTAGATCCAACAGTTCCGGAATGATATTATATACAATGTCTGATAAACAACTTGAATTAATTGCCGATGAAAACAATTATTTAGACACTAAAAAAGATTTTAAAAAAATGGTTAGAGATAGATGCAAGGAAAAACACGATATGATTGTTATTAATTATTCAAATAATAGAGGGGAACTATACCTAAATAGCGATTTCGAAAGAATTATAGAAGAAAAAGCGGATTAGTTGAAGCCACTATAATAATCTGTATATTATATAGATATTATCTACTATTTCATTTTTGTTTTATTCTTCTTATTTCTCTCTTTTTCTTAATTTTGTTTTATTATCTATTTAATCAAATATTAAATTATATTAAATATAATATGATTATATTAAATTATTCTAATGATTTTAAGACCATATTATTATTATTCTCTGATATGATAAAGAAATTGTTATACAAAGTATATGAAGGATTTAAATATTGTGTTGAAAGTTGAAATGAAAAAATTGTCGCAAATGGATAGATTTGTCGCAAATGGACGTTTATCTGTAAAGTATTCGTGAAAAAATAAAAAACCAAAAAAGTTTCATTATTTTTGGTAAGTTCCGATAATTTAGCAAGTTCCGATACTTTTTTAAATCCCATTTTAATATAAAAAATCAGTTTTAAGACTAATTTATAGATTTGGCGGAATTTAATAAATTTAATAAATCTAATATTTAAATTTACATTTAGTCTTAAAAAATCAGTTTTAAGACTAATTTATAGATTTTGCGGAATTTAATAAATCTAATAATATAAATAATAAAACAAATTGATTTGTAAAATTGAATTGTATAAATATATAACAAATCATTATTAAACAGATATGGAATATCTAAAACAATACAAAGAACCTTTCGATCGTGTTGAATATTCAAAACAATATTATCAAAAAAATAAAGTTAAAGTTATTGAATATTCAAAAAAATATCATCAAGATAATAAAGAAATATTAAATGCAAAAAAAAGAGAACATTATGAAAAAAACAAAGAAAAAATTAAATTAAAACATCAAGAATATAATGAAAAAAATAAAGATAAAATAATTGAATATCGTGAAAAAAATAAAGAAATATTAAATGCAAAAAAAAGAGAAAAGATACTATGTGATTGTGGCTGTTCTATTACAAGAGATGGAATGACACGACATAAAAGAAGTAAAAAACATTTAAATCTAATCGAGAAATCTAATATTTAAATTACTTAAATATTACATATCCTATATATTATAAAATGGCGGAAATAGAATTTAATAAAGTAAGACTGTTAATAACAAATTCAACTATAGAATTTATTAAGAATTATGGGGTTACATTTTGCGGAACTACTGATTTTGATGAATTTAGAGAGGAATATATTAAAAGTAGTGATACAAAAGCTTGGCGACTATTTATTCTTATAAATATGATGAAAGATAAGCGTTTGTTGAGTGTATTTGACCCTCCAACCAATGGAACATTATATATAGAGGTTACTGAAAAGGAATGGGCAGAAGAGATTTCCGACCAAATAAAATTAATGGACTAATCAAAAGTTAATAGGATTTTTCCATCATCTGTTTTTTTGAGTTCTTTATGTTCTCTTGTATCTGCGGTATAATTAGAATGGTTTATAAACATATATCTAAAACTCCTATCATACGGAATCTTTTTTATGTAATCGTGTTTTATTAAATTATCAAATCTTTTTTTAATATGATAATCGCTCATATTAGGATATTTTACTTCTAATATATTTTTAAATATACCATATTTGTATATACTTTCATGATATATTTGTTTAGATTTTATAAAACTTAATACTATAGATTTAATTTCGTTATTATCCATTAATATATTAAAATAAAAATATAATATATATAATACCTATATACTAATGAAATGTCGTCTGTGTGAAAAAGAAGAAGTTGAATACTGGTTTGGAAATTGGTGTGTTTCGTGTAGAAAGATAAAGCATTATTTGAATTTATATAATGACCGTGTTTATGAAGTATTAGATAGTGTTCTTTCTCGAGAAATTGTAAAACAAGACAAAAAGATTGATATGGAAATCAAAAGGGAAATAGAAAATAAAAGTTATGCTTTACGATCCAATAAAAAAGTTTATGGCGATGACCAGCGTGATTACGAAAAAGGTAAAAAAAAATAATTAATTGTATATGTTAAATGGTCGACAGTTTATTAAATCAGTATTTGAGTAAATCTTCAATAGAAGAAGATGAATTGAATAAACAAAATAATAATGAAAAAATCAAAGCTATAAATAATAAATTAAAAAGAATGGATATTGATATTGAAAAATTAAATAAAAAACAAGTATTGATAATAGATACTATGATTGATTTATGTAATAGTAATGCTACTACAAAAAAACAATTCCAAGAAAAAATCAAATTAGACAATATTACAAAACAAATAGACAATTTAATTAGACAAAAGAAAAAACTATTAATTTTTAAAAAAAAACAAGTTAATAGTATATAATGTATAAATCTACTTATGTACCAAAAGAATTAACTGAAAAAGATAAAAAGAAACAAATTAAATCAATAAAAGAAAAAACAAAAAGACCTAAATTAGAAAGTTTCACAAGTAAAAGGTCTTCTTGGGTTGAAAAATTTGAAAAGAAATATGGAACTAAAATTACTGATAAAAAATTCATTAATGAAAACATATTAAAAACTGCTGGTCAAAATCAGGTAATAAAAAAAGGTCAAGGGGCATATTTTTCTTCCGGTTCAAGACCAAATCAGACTCCATTTTCGTGGGCTTATGCAAGATTAGCATCTGTTATTATGGGGGGATCTGCTCGTAAAGTAGATAAATCCATTTGGGATAAATACAAAGTCAAAAAATCAAATTAAAATATAATCGTAATACTTCCTTTCTATTAGCCCAGTAAATAATTTCATATCTTTATAAGCAATATCAAATAAAGACCTAAAACTCGGATAATCAAATTTAATATCAATATTAAATTTATCTTTTTTTTCTATTAATATTTTTTGTATTCTGTCAAGCCAAACAGACATTTTGGCTTTATCATTTGTAAACCCTTTCTTTTTTAACCATTTTACTATTCTTTTTGCTAATAATTCTTTTTGCTCTCTATTTAATTCTTTATAATTCATTATGTCCTATATATAATATAAAGAAAATAATAGTCTTAAGTAATAAATATAGTCAAAATTAAATATTCATTTTGTTATTTTAAATTTATTTTTTATCTTGTAAATATATATATAATGGCTCATCATCGTAAAAATATAAATACTCAATTAACACAACATTCAAGTCAAAACGACGCTCTATTGACTGCCCAAAATTCATCTACTACAGGTATTACCGCATTGAATACTAAATTAGATTCATTTTCAGGACATACAAATAATACGATTACGGTCGGCGATGGATCAACACAATTAAGAACAGTTCCATTAGGATATGACCGGACTAATGGTAAAGCAGTATCTTTTCTTGTAGATTCTGCTGGACATCAGCAAATAGACGCTGTGGACGTTACTGCTAAACTTGATACATTCGCTGGGGCTGGAAATAATAATATTGGTGAAGGTGCTTCAAAACTTCAAATATTTAATTATGGGCGTGATGTCGCAAATGGAAACTACAAACCAATGGTCGTAAATGCTTCAGCTGAACAAATTGTAGCCTTGAGTTCGACAGATAATGCCGTTTTGGATACAATCGCAACTAATACTGCAAATATTAAGATTAGCACTGATAGTGTTAATTTGAATGTAGACACTTTAGAAGCTTTAATCGGTAGTAGTAATACTAAATTAGATACTTTAGAAAGTTCAGCAGATGCTCTCATATCAGCAAATCATACCGATCTGGTGGCTATAGAAGCCAGTTTAACATCGATGGAATCAAAAATGGATACAGACAACGCAGTATTTGATAATATTTTAACTAAAAATGGAGAAATTGAAACCTCATTAAATTCTATTTTATCTAAAAATGGAGAAATTGAAACCTCATTAAATTCTATTTTATCTAAAAATGGAGAAATAGAAACAACAAGTAATGCTATTCAGTCAGCTTTAGAAGGAAGTTTAACCGTTGGTTCTCATGCTGTAACTAATGCTGGAACATTTGCAGTTCAAGATTCAACTGTAGCGACAAAATTAGACCACCTTTCAGATAATCTCGATACTCTTGAAACAAGTTTAACTAGTATGGAATCAAAACAAGACACTCAAGTCGCACATTTAAACGATATTAAAAGTAATACAGGAACAGTAGATGGGTGTGTAGCAAATAATAAAATGAATGTAAATATTTCAAGTGGGAATATTAGTGGTTTCGCAACTTCAGCCAATCAAGTCGGTATACTATCCGATTTAGATGATATAAATACTTATACTGGCGATACACTTACAGCAGTTCAAGATTTAGAAGCATCTTTAACTTCTATTGAATCGAAAATAGACGCAGATTTAGTTTTTCAAGCAAATATTCTAACAAAGAACACAGAAATAGATACTGCTGTAGATGCTATGAGTGCAAAACTACCAGCAAGTTTAGGAGAAAAAGCAAATGCTTCATCTATATCAACTTGTAGAAGTTCTACTGCTGGTGCTTATGATTTAAGTGCGAGAACAACTATAGGAACTGCATCTACTTCAACTAAATTATTATGTGATAGTGATGGTCATCTCAAAGTAGATATTACTGGTGGGAATATATCTGGTTTTGGAACATCGGCTAAACAAGATACAATTATCGGACATTTAGATGGCGTTGAAGGTAAATTAGACCATTTAAGTGATAATCTTGATACTATCGAAACTACCCTTACAGAAATTGCCACTGATGGCAATGCCGTTCAAGCATTATTAACAACAATAGATTCAGATACAAATGATATTAAAACCGCTGTCGAATTATCAAACTCAAAAACAACGCTCAATAGAACTACAGAACGGTCTTTAGCGACAAATGGATCCCATACCGATTATGAGATAGATACAGGAACAACAGCCAATTTTATAACATTCTATGTGAATATTGGAACTAATTCTGTGACCAACGGTGATTTATATGTTCAAATGAGTGAAGCCTCAAATTTCGCTAATCCTGTAATTGTATTTGAAGGTAATGACTCAAATGTAGAAACATCAGAAATTAACGGAGTTGTTCTTAAAAGAGTTGTAATTGAAATAAAGAATTGTGCACGATATGTTCGACTATTAAATAATAATGGATCATCTACATTTGATATTGATAATTCAATTATAATTCACGGTCGCGAATAAATTATATATATTCTTCAAAAAAAATTTATATATATATATTTATAATAATGAATATTCAAAATAATATCTTGAATCACTTGGGAGAACTAAAAACAATAAACACATCAATAGCATCGTCGGTAGGTGAAACTGAAGGCGATGTAGAAAATGTTAAAAGTAAATTAGATAAGTTAAATAATAAATTACAGACTAATAATGAAAAAGCAACTTTTACAAATAACAAACTTGATAATTCAAATGATAAACTAACAAACATGATAACTACTTTATCTTCAATAGCATCGTCGGTAGGTGAAACAGAAGGCGATGTAGAAAATGTTAAAGGTAAATTAGATACTTTAAAAGTTAAATTAGATGATGTTAAAAATAAATTAGATTCTCTTAAAGATAAGGCTGATATTACAAATAACAGATTAAGTGATATTAAAAATAAATTAGACCTTAATAACACTAAACAATCTAATCTCAATACAACACAAACTGAAATAAAGCAATTGCTACAATCTGCTTTCGGTGGACCACAAATTCCAAGTGGAAGATAATAATTAAAAAATGTTATATTTTTTTAAAAGTATATTGTATATAATGAGATTATTACGATTGACTACTGATAATACTAAAGCCTTATTTGATAATAATTTTAATACTGATATTAAAATTGAACAAGGAGAGCAAATTGCACTTCAATCCTGTTCTTTCAGTGAGCAAATATCCGTATTAAAAGTCGATGGGACAAATAATCAATTAGAATTTAAATATTCAGGGAATAATACTTTGAAGATTATTTTAGAAGATAAAACAGGGAACAATGTAAACGGTGAGCCAAATGTGTACGATGCTAATAATTTTAACGATTTATTAAAAGATATTACTGATAAATTAAATAAAGCATTAGTTTTTACTTCCGGTAAAACAATAGGACTTTCTTTTAAAGCGGACCTTGCTATTCAGACCGACAGAGTTAGAATTGGATATAGAAGGTCTGACCACGCAACAGCAATTAGTAGAATTAATAGAGGACAAGCTGAATTAACTAATAGTTTAGAAACAACTCTCAACAATAATGTAGTTAGATTAAGAAGAAATATAGCATCAGCAAATAATGATGTAGCAAAATATTATAGTCTTGTTCCGTGGCGTGATGGTTGTTTTACTTTTAGATGCCAAATTGATAATTATAGTGATAATGGATCAGGAGTAGATGATAATGGTTTTGTTTTCGGACTTTCTACCGTAAATCCTTCAGTATGGAAATCAAAGGCTACAATGTCTGCCGATGAAAAAACTTACTATATTAAATTTATTAGAAATGGAGTAAAATATAAAATAAAAGCTGAAGGTCAACCTGAAGCGGATACAGCTCAAAATATTACAGCTGTTGCAAATGCTGGAAATAATTTAACTGGGGACTATTTAGAATGGTCTATAGATGGTAGTAATATTAGAGCAACAGTCTATCAAAGAGCATCAGAAGCAGGAGTTGAAATTTATACAGCAAATTTACCAGCCGGAACTGATAGAGAACTGTATCCATTTGTTACAGTTCAGGGAGGTGCTGGAAGAGTTCAGGTACGTGGAGCGGTACATTCAATAAATCCCTTTCATAATACACATTTAGATACTGATGTAGAGATTTCAGATATAGCTGATGATACAGCGACCGTTAAACCCCCAGCCATTAGTGGAAATCCTGAATCGGTTAATACATTAATTATGAGCCAAACTGTTGCATCATTTTTAGGATATGAAAACCCAAGTAATACACAAAATTCAGGTAGTGTGTGTAATTTTGATGCTGACAAAGTATTTGTAGCTACTAATTCAAATACATCTTTTATTATTGAATTAATGAATATTCAAATTAATAGTTATAATGCTGATAGTGGACAAAGACAAAATATAATCGCAGTTGTACCAAAAGATGTCGAAGAGAATTCTATTATAGAATATGAACCAAATAACTTATATTTTATTGATGTATCTAATACTTTTTCATTAAGAAACATCAAGGCACGAATATTACGGATTGATGGCTCTACCCCTCTTGTCAGTGGGAAATCAGTTTTAACTTTATTAATAAAAAGTAAGTAAATATATATGGAAAATGATTTATTAGAATTAGGTGAACAATTCCGAGATGTTGTATCTCAAAAAAATAAACAAATAGCAGAACTAAAAAAATTCATTTGTTTAATATATGGTTTAATTAGAGCGTGTGATGATAATTTTGAAGATGCACAGCTTGTTTCTCTCATTAGGTCTTATTCCAGTGATAAATTAGAAGAATTACTCGGTTTAGATAATTAAAAAAATATATGATTATATATAAATGGCTAAATCAAAAAAACTTTTAGAAGCTATTGAAGAACCTGATGCAGAAGAACCTGTAGAAGAACCTGTAGAAGAACCTGTAGAAGAACCTGCAGAAGAACCGGAAGTTCAAGAAAAACCTAAAAAAGAAAAAAAAGAACCAAAAGAACGAGCCCCCATGACACCTGAAAGAAAGGCTCAACTATTGGATAATTTGAAGCGAGGCAGGGAAAAAGCAAGATTAAATCGAATGAATAAAAAACAATTAGTGAAAGAAAATGATAAAAAAATTAAAGAAAATTTAATTAGTGAAATTGATGAAACACAAGAATTAAAAAAACAAATGAAGGAATTAAAATCTCAAGTTAAAGATTTAAAAACCCCAAAAAATAAAAATGAAGATAATAACGATTTGATTGAGGATCTAAAAAATCAAATTAAAGAATTGAAATTACAACAAAAAGGAATTTCACCATCTAAATCAAAGGAAGAACCTAATCAAACTGCCGAACCACCTAAACCGAAGGTATTGGTTTCTGAACCAATAAATATTCCAAAGCCAAAACAAAATATACATAGTATAAGGAAAAAAAATATATGGGCTCAATATTCTTAAATTTCAGTTATATTTTTTATATTTGTAATTATTTTTCTTTTACTTAATATTTTATTAATAGTTACAATATCTTTATTTTTCAATTTATATTCACATAGAGGACGACAATGTAGGTTATAATCGAAATCTTGATTATTAAATTTACATGAACTTTCACAACTAAACATTTTTAATATTTTCTTAATTAATGACATTTATAAATATAGTTATATATAAATGAGCAATTATAAAATAAAAGAAAGGCAATTTCAAAAAGCAAAAAAATTAAATGTTGAAATTAAAAGCTCAACAAATAAAATGAAGAAAATAGATATTTTTAAAGATAATAAAAAGATTGGGTCGGTGGGGGGAGTAAAATCGGACGGAACATTCTATATGGACTATGCTACATATTTAACTATACTGCCGAAAAAAGAAGCAGATAAAAAACGAAATAATTATTTAAACCGCCATTCAAAAGAACCTAAAATGAAAGATGGTAAACGGACAAATAGCTATTATGCAGATATTATATTATGGAGTTGATTTTCAATTTGTCTATATATTATATAAGGTTTATTTTTTAAAAATATTATATCAAATAAATATATATGAATTTAATTGACGGCACAATTTACAAATACTATTGCTTGGATGAAAAAATTACAGATTTCTATATTGGATCTACTACAGATTTTAATAGAAGAAGAATAGAGCATAGAGCAAATGTAAAATGTGAAAAAATAACAAGAAAAAATAAATTGAAAGTATATGAATTTATAAAATCAAATGGTGGTAAAAATAATTGGGCTTTTGAAATTTTAAATAAAGGTAAATTTGTATCAAAGGAAGAAATGCATAAACAAGAAGGATTATTTATTAAGGAGTTAAAACCATCTTTAAATTGTCATATTCCAACAAGAACAGCGAGGGAATACTACCTTGATAATAGAGATGATATATTAAAAAAAAAGAAAGAAAGATATCATAAACTTAAAAATACTACTATACTTTGCGATACATGCTTTAAATTACTTACTGAAGTATATTCAAAAAGTCATATTGAAAAATGTGATAAAAATTATGAAATTTAATTATATACTATTTAATATATAAAGTATATAAAATGACTTATAGATTAATTATTATATATAAGTATAAATAAAATGAATAAAGTATTTGAAAACGAACATTTAACTCTCTACAACAATAGCATTGATGAAATAATCAAACAATTAAATTTTGATATAATTATTACTGACCCACCGTATAATATTAACTACAAATATCCTGACTATAAAGATAAAATGAAAGAAGAAGACTACATAAACTTATTGAATAGTATGGAGTCTTATAAAGCTGTTGTAATTCATTATCCTGAAGAAATTTGCAATTCAGTTTGTGAAGCTCTTGGTAAAGTAAATAAAATAGTATCGTGGTGTTATAATAATAATGGAAGCCCAAGAGCTCATCGTAGTATAGCTTTTTTTAAATGTCTGCCTGATTTTAAAAAGGTAAAACAACCATATAAAAATCCAACTGATAAAAGAGTTAAAAAATTAATTGAGGCTGGAAGTGAGGGTGCGAGGCTTTATGATTGGTTTAATGATATTCAAATGATTAAAAATGTAAGCACTGAAAAATGTAAAGAATTCACAAATCAAATCCCAATAAAATTATTAGAACGAATTATCTTATTAACAACAAATGAAGGAGATACTATTTTAGATCCTTTCTTTGGTAGTGGTTCTATATATCAAGCTTGTATAAATACTAAAAGGAAATGTATCGGAATAGAAATTTCAAAAGAACATATTGAAATTTTTAAAAGAAGATATACTGTTTAATTTTCCTCTTTTTTTTTTATTTTTTTTTTTTTTGTTTAAATATAAATATTATAAAATATTTATATTTTAACGATGGCTGGATTTCATACTAAAACATTTATGAAACACGATGATTATATGACCCCTAAATCAGCGTGGGAAAATATTAAATATTACATTCCAAATGATAAAATAATATGGGAGGCATTCTATGGAGATGGGAAAAGTGGAAAGTATTTGGAAGAATTGGGTTTTAATGTTATTCACAATGATAATGATTTCTTTGAAAGTAATGAGGGTGATGTAATTGTATCAAATCCACCATTTCAAAAATGTAAAGAGATTTTGGAAAGATTATATGAATTAGATAAACCATTTATTTTAATAATGCCTCAAGTTAAAATTAATACTTCGTATATTAGAAATTGGAAAGAGAAACATTTACAGATCATTATTCCAAGAAAAAGAATTCAATTTGTTAAAGATGGTAATGAATTACAAAACAAATGTAATTTCGATTGCTTCTATTATTGTTATAAAATGAATTTACCTAATGATATAATTTGGTTAGAATAATTAATTTAGTTTTATTCTAAAGATTATAATATATTTATATTTATATATAGAATGAGTGAAACCAAATTAATAGAATTAGTAAAAGAGAAACGACCTAATATCAAAGATTCATCTTTAAATATGTACCTTAATAATTTGAAAAAATTAAATAAAGATTTAGACAATGAGGATTTATTTGATGTTGATATTTTAAAAGAAAAAGAATTAGTTGAACAATTTTTTCAAGATAAAAAGCCGAATACAGTTAAAAATTATTTGGCTTCTTTTGTAGTATTATTAATGGCTGTAGATGCAAATGAAAAATTAATTACTCATTATAGAACTGAAATGGAATTATTAGGAGAAGAAATAGGTAAATTTCATATTAGTCAAACAAAATCCCCTTCTCAAGAAAAGAATTGGGTAGAATATGATACATTACAAAAAGTAGCAAAAGAATTAAAAAGAGAAGTTATGAAAAAAGAAATATTAAAAAAAGACGATATAAAAAAAAAGGATTTTGATTTATTACAGCGTTGGGTTGTTGCCTCTCTATATGTTTTAGATGCTGAAAATAATCCGCCTTTAAGAGCAGATTTCTCACCAATGAAAATAATTCATATTTCAGATTATAATAAATTAGATGAACCGGAATTAAAAAAAAATTATTTAGTGGTTAAAGGTAAAATTAAAAAGTTTTTTCATTTAGGAGAATATAAAACCGATAAGAAATATGGAGAAAAATTAATTCCTATAGGTGTAAAATTAAATAGTGTACTGAATGCATATATACCATTTGCTAAAGATGATTATTTAATTACTAATACCAAAGGTCAACCTATGAACCCAAATCAATTAAGTAAATATGTTAAAAAGATATTTTCAACAGAAACAAAAGATATAGGGATTACTATGATTAGGCATATTGTAATTACACATTTATTTCCACCAAATTTAGAAGATAAAATGAAGACAGCGGATCTAATGGCTCATTCACCAAATCAACAATCTCTATATTCAAAGAAATAATCGCAAAATCGCAAACGGCTTTTTATTTGCAAACTTTTTCGGATTTTTATTTTTTTCCCAAATACTTTTGATATTTTATGCAAACTGCGACTTTGCGATACTTTTACAATTTCTTCTTTTTCAATTAATTATTTCAAATTAAATAAATATATATTAATTAAAAATACTTAAATAAATATCTATACTATATATTATAAAATGGCAACCAATACAGAAACTCAACAATCTAAAAAATTAAAAATTAAGTCTAAAAAATTATCAGTTAAGACCTATTGCGATAATAATGAAATCCCTTATATTTTATTTAATATGAAAATAACTAAAGGAAATGGTAAAAAAAAAAAAGAAGTAAAAGATATTCCAGCTGGTTGGAAGGATTTAACTTATGATGAATGTATGAAAAAATACAATAATAAAAGATTGGATAAACTAACATATTATAATGCAATAGCTATAAATGTTTTTAAAGGTAATCGTGTAGTAGTAGATTTAGATGGAGATAATCATAAAGAAATGGTAGAGAAATATGGTAAGGAATGGACTACTAAATCTACTTCTAAAAAATTACCTCATATTTGGTTTAAAAAAGATAGTGAAGATTTCAATAGCACACAAATCAAAGCAGAAGAAGGTGTAGATTTTGTCTATCATATTGTTTTCGAATGGGTTGATAGTTATTTTTCTTTTAATACAAAAGATATGAAAACATTCAAACAATATAAAAAAATTGAAAAACCAAAACCAAAAGAAAAGACAACAACACCAACAACAACACCAACACCTCTAAAAAATGTAAAATTGAATTTGACTGATGAATACAAAGCAATTATTGATAATATAGATATTAAATATATTAACAACTATCAAGATTGGTTAAAAATTATTTGGGCTTTGTATAATGAATTTCAAGATTATAAAATTTGTAATTACATCTCTCAAAAAGGTTCAGATTATAAAGGAATTGATGATGTAAAAAAAAATGTAAATAAAGATACTAAAAGACTATTAACTTTTGGAACAATTGCATATTACAGTAAAATTTCAAATAAAAATAAACATTATGAAATTAGATGTAAATACAAATTTGATTTTTCTACTGAAGATATGAATTTAGCTCAAATGTATTTAAATAATGTAGGTGATGATATAATATATGATACTAATGGCGGTTATTTTTTATATAACGATCCATATTGGAAACCATTAGATAAAAAACAAAATGAATTAAAAAATAATATTCATTTAGTTTTGCAAGAAGTAATTAAAGTTAAAAATGATACAATTTTAGAAGAATGTAAAAGTAATTCTGATGACGAGGAAAAATTACAATATTTGCAAGACCAATTAAAATTAACTTATAAAATGAAATTGAAAATGAATGGATTACAAAAATTAAAAAATATTGCTGACTGCATTATGATAAAATTGTGCGAAGACAAAAATTACAATATAGATAATAACCAACCTTCTTATTTTTGTTTTGATAATGTAGCATTTGATATGAATACACGACAACAAGTAAAAGTTAATAAATATGATTATATTTCAAATAATTCAGGATATGATTATATCAAACCAACTCAATCACAAATAGAAATTATAAAAACAATCCTTAATCAAATTATGCCTAATACAGAACAAATGAAAACATTATTATCTATTTTGAGGTGTGGCTGTATGGGAAAACAAAATCCATATTTTGTATTATTTAATGGTGGTGGTTGCAATGGTAAGGGTTTGGTATTAGAACATTACAAAGAAGTATTAGGAAAATATTTTACTTATTCAAATAAAGATTTTTTATTAAGCCCAATCAAGCAAGGAGCAAATACAACACTACGAAATTTACACCAAAAAAGAATGGTTGTTTTTTCAGAGCCTGAAGATAATGAAAAGATTAATAGTGGAACTTTAAAGCAAATAACAGACCAGCCGATTATGACTGGTAGAGGTTTGTATGAAGATGAAATGAATATTCAATTACATAATATTACTATTTTAGAATGCAATAAAAGACCTTCTATTAGAGGACGACACGATAATTCACTTTTAAGAAGAATTGTTGATTTAGAATTTACACAAACATTTACAGATAATAAAGAATTACTTGAATTAGAAAATCATCATTTAATTAATCCCACTTTTAAAAATTTAGATTTTATAACTGAAAATAAAAGTGCTTTTTTTGAAATAGTAATGAATTCATCAGAAGATAATATTTATATTCCTGAAATAGTTAAAAATCGTTCAGAGAAATATTTAATGGGATCCGACGAATTAACAAGCTGGTTATTAGATAATTACAAAGAAACAAATAATAAAAAAGATATTGTTTTAATAAAAAATTTATTTATAAGTTTTAAAGAAAGTGAATTTTATAAAAGTTTAACTTCAGGTGAAAAGAGAATAACTTGGAATAAATCTTCATTTAGAGAAAATATCGAGAATAATATGAAACTCCGAAAATATTTCAAAAGCAAACCTAATGGGACTGGTTTCTTAACAAATTTTATTGAAAATATTGATAATGATTTACAAGACAATGCTTTTCTTGATTAAATAATATTTATATAAAAAGTTATTTAAATAAAAATCCCTCTATATTATATAAAGTAAATATGAGAAAAAATCCCAATAAATCGTTCTACCATTATAAAATTGATTTGCTCGATAAAGAAGGTGAGGTTGTTCAATCAACTTATTATATGACATTATATGAAATCATGGAAACTTTTAGTTGTGCAAAGAAAACAATATTAGATAAGATAAGGGATCCACAATTAAAATCTCGTAAATTACCAAATACTAAAATTCATAGAGTTAAAGAGCCAGTTTTTCTAATGGTTGCAAATCCGAATTGTGCCCTTGTCTAAAAATTCATTTATATTTTTCTTTTCTACCTAGTTTTTTGCTTTAAATGGGAATATTTTATTAATTAAACTAATTTAATGCTACTTAAGGGAATAAAAAATATTTTTTATTCTTCTTTAAGTCCTTTTTTAAGTTTTATTTAGTTTTAAATCTCGTTTTGGTAATAAAACTAACTATTATTCTTTTTATTTTGCTTTTTTAGGTGCTTTTAATCCTAATAATTTTAAAACTTCTGCTCTTCTTTCGTCAGTCATTTTCGCTACTGATATTCTTTGATTACTATTAAAATTGCCTTCCGCCCACGCCTTTTCGTATCCTAAAACTTTTTTAGGTGCTTTCTGTTTATCAGAGCGTTCTTTCTTTTTCTTTATCACTAATCTTTTTCTTTTTGGTTTAGGTTCTTCTTCTTCTTCTTTGGGGAATTTCTTTTCAATGGCTTCTGTTAATTTCTTTTGGTCTTCTTTAAATTCATAAGCTTTCACTGCTGGTTTAGCTCTTTTCTTAAATTCCTTTAATAACTTTTTTTTTGCTTTTGCTTCTTTTTCTTTGGGATCGCCTGTTCTCATTTCTTTCTTTTTAATAGATTTGAATTTGTCTACATGTTCTTCACGAAGCATTAATTTAATTAATCCTTCTTTTTTTAATTTTGAATATCCTTTGATATTTGTAGCTGATATAAGTTTTTTTAATTCAGGTGCAGTATATGTACTTAAGATTTCTTGATTAGCCATTATATAAAATCTCTCAAGATTATTTTTTTTGTGCTTTTAATATTTCTAAAAAGATTGTATTATCATTACTGATAGAATTAGATATACCTCCGTCAGGGTCTAACACTCTAATATTGAGTGATGAAATATAAAAAGGTGAACCAGAGTGAATATATGGTATACTGCCGGTTGCTTGTTGACTTTCTGTAAAATCTGATGTTGCATAATATCTGCCGATAATCGCTTGAACTTTACCCAAACCATTATTAATCACATTTGTATTAGGTAATCCTGTAATTTCAATTTGAAAATAAGCATTTGCTACAGAACCTACATCTCCTATAGTAATTGCAGATCCCATAATACTATTTAATAATACTGTTGAAACCGATGCTAAATCTCCGAATGATGGAACAACTGGATAAGTAAATCCTTTTTTATAAGCTGTATCTATTGAGCTTAAACCTCCAGTAGCATTCACACCCTCAATAATATTTAAATCATATAATAACATATTTAATAATCCTCCACTATTCATACTTGCAATTCTTGGTAAAGCTCCTGAAGAAGTATCAACGAGCATACTACCATCAAATCCCATTTTTTGAAATAATAAGGTATTCATTTTTTGACTCATATTGTGTGTAAAAACAACTCCTGAATGTTGGGGGGCTACATTGTAAATTCCGGTTTGTGCTTGTTGCACATATTCAACCATACTCGATCCATTACCATCTAGAATAGGTGAGTGTATTTGTTGGAATATGAATTTGCTAAATGATGGGTCAAATATCAAAGCCATTTGAGATGCCCCTATAACATAATTTGCAGAAGGTGGTTTATCTATACTTAAAACACTTTGACCGTCTTCAGCGATATAATAATTTTCTACATTATTCATACCGAAATCACTATCATTTCTAACTTGTTCGCAAGAAGTAAAATAGGCGTTCTTTGTTGGAAATGTTTGAATACCAAAATCTCCTCCGCTTAAATTTGAATTGAAATTACCTCCCACGCCTGTGCTGGTCATTTTAATATTACTTAATCTATCTGTAATATATTTTGCTAATCCATCCGGTGTATATTTACCATGTTCTATAGGAAAAGCTACATTAAATTCGGTGGCTCTAAAAAGACCATTGCCTTGAACTGGGCTTATATCATCTTGAGTAACAAAATCTCCAACCTCCCAATTCAAATTTTCAGAAACCCAGTCATTTACATTAGGATCTTCTTTAGAAGTAGGTCCGTATAAATGTAGATTGTCTTGAGTGCGAGGGTCTTCTAAAAAGTGTATATTTAAAATATAATCTTGAGTCCCTTTTTTGGATAATAATTGAAATTTAATATCACCTCCAGATCCTACCGCTGGGGCATATAAATTAATGAGCGTTGGTTTATATTTAGCAGGACAAGGATAAATGTCTGCTGTCTTAATTGAAGCAGGGAAATTAGCTGGGCGTGGGTCAGTAGCAGTTCTTGCTGGGGCATTAGCATCAAAAGCATAATACCAAAAATTTAAAACACCTCCACTTGTTTTACCATCTAATGAACCTTGAGGCGATGGGATTGTAGGGGGGTCTGCGTCTGATGCTTCAAGTTTACTTGCACCTAAATTTTTCAAATCACCGAAATTAGTCACATCGTGAAGTTCTCCTACAAAATATTTTTTAGAATTTGGTTGGGCTATAACTGGTTTACTATCATCTTGAAAAAATGCGAAATCGGCATCATAAGTCCCTCCGCTTAAATGATTGTTTAAATACAATATGTGATTTATATTAAATTCATCGCAACTATCATCTATTTCTATTTCTTGGTCATCAGTGGCTCGAGTATCAAGATAAACTGATTTAATAGCAAGTTGGTCACCCTGTTCTACAACTATTGGTTTATCAAAATGACAAGTGAATTTACCTGATACAGAATTATCAGATGTTTTATCTAAATTATCCTTTTCTCGTAATTGAACTATTGTTGAACTCATCTATATTATTATTAATATATATAAAAAACTAAAAAAATACTTTAAAAAATTAAATTAGGCGTAGGAAATCATATAACCACCATTCCCTAAACTCATATTCTTTAATACTTCACCTTCACAATGCAAAGTCAAAGCATCTTTATAAGGGGATGGCGAAGTACCATCAGTTACAAAACTTCTAGTATACTCTAATTGAAGGTCTAAAACTTTCTCACCTACAGCTACACCAATATTACTCTGTTGTCCTTTTTTTACGGCATCTAATACAGGGCAGTCGGCGTGTAAAACAACATGGTCGTCTTCTTTCATATTAATATTACCATAAGAATCATTAAGCATAGCGAGAGTTCTATTTTTACCTGTTAATCCTCCTCTTGCAAAAAGATTGCGTCCATTCACTCTCACTTGGATTGTTTCATTAGATCCAGCCATACTACTATATTGACCATATCCTACAACAGCATCACCTGCTTCATAAGAAGCATTCGATGCATAACTTTTTCTCACACGAAGACGCATAAGACTTTTACCATTAAAACCTAATAATTTTTTTGGTGTGGTTGCTGAACCAGAGGCAATTGCTGGAACGCTCATTCGGTCAGTTTCATATTCCGACCAAGTTGTATTTTTTAATTGAGATAAAAGACCACTGGCTAATTGTGGGTTCATGATTCTATCTACAGCAAGAAGAGGTCTTGATGCTTGAGTAGATACATTAGTAGCTCTCTGCTTTCTTCCTACATCCGGTTCATATTCAATAACAATTCTTAACTGTTTGAATACCTGATCCGATAATACTGGAACTTTTTGAAGCATATCAAAACATTCTGCTAAATTCAAATAGCCTCTGTAAACATTAGTTGTAGCATCTGTAGGTGGAAAGGTATTCTGTTGGTTATGGGCTTGTATTGTAACTCGTCTATAGTCAGTATTAACATCATTTTTAAAAACATTTCTATAACCTATACGATTTTTTTTTAGCACTGTATCAATATCACTATGAGCTCTATTATCTCCAATTTGATTTTTGAATGCTACATAGTCATTAAATCCTTTAATTCCGGTTAATTGTTGTTTTCCATCGTAAATATATAAATTACGGATACATCCTAAAGTACCAACATCATCCAAATATCTAGTAGCTCCTCCTGTTGGCTGAATTAACCCAAAATTTATGAGTTTAACTTTACTTAATACCGAACCATGAATACGAAATTCGGTTCTATCATTAGCATTGTGAACCGATGGTTCTATCAATTCACTTTTAACATCTCCTGAACTATAAAACGACATTGTATATATACTAAATATATAAAAATAAATAAAAATAAAATTAAAAAAGATTGTTTAAACTGAAATTTGAGAATGGAAATATTGATACATAATATAAGCATTATTTGTACCTGCCGATGATTTCACTTGAACTCCGAATTTCTGATTAGATAAATCTACAGCTTGTCCGAAATTTTGTCCTATACCAAAAACAGAATTACCCTTAATATTATTTGGGCTGACTTGATGAACTCCAGCCGATTTTAATGAATCTAAATAACCTTCACAATATTCGCCGTACTCATTCTGTGTATATTGTTGCATTTGATTAGTAGCATCATTAAAGAGAAATTGTATTTCGTCAATTTGAGGGGGAACTTCTAAAGCAAGATTATCTGAAACAATTTGATTTTCTCTTGAGGCTTTTAAGAATGAAATAGAACAAGCATTACACACTGCTGGAACTCTTGAATTAATTGAGGCGTTAGAAGAATTGAGATTTTGTTTAATTGAAATAACTGAATTCATATTAACGGCTGGAACTGCTGAAGGATCTACACTCATATATGTTAATCTTAATTCACCAAGTTTATAGTTTGAGCCTAATATTTGCTTTGGTCCACATAGCACATTATCTTTTCTATTTAAATTCATTGATATTCTAATTTCATTACCTAATCGAGCCATTGGTAAATTATTGTCAGCACGATTGATTGCGATTAAGGGTTTAAATGAAAAGTCCATATCGACAAATGCTGGGGTGTCGCCTAAATCACTTTCGCCACAGCATTGGGCTACGGCTACATCCGTTGACACTGCTTTTAATTCACAAATTTCAGCACTATCATAGTAATCGCCTCGACTTTTACTTGCAGACTGAACCATATGAACAAATCGTCCGTAATCTTGATTTACATTTTCTACGATATTTCCTCCGATTTGAGTTTGGATTGAATCTATAATATTATGTATTCCCACACGCTTATTTAAATGAATTCTATCTGTAAAAACGGCTCTTGTATTAGCTGTTTGATTTACTCTTAATGTTCCTTCAATTCTAATTGAATTTCTTAAAATATTTCTGTCTGTAGATATAACAAAATCTACAGAGTTATATTCTTCAAATTGGGTTCTGTTGGCTTCCGGTTCGACTGAATGAAATATAGTAGGCATTTATATATATACCAAATATATTTATTTATGAATTAAAAAAAATTAAAATAAATTGATTTTATAAAATTGACTATATCTTTTTTAAAAAAAGTTTATTAGATAGTTTTTAATACTTCTTTATAGATATTAATTTCATTCACACCTGTAACATTTCCTCCAAGTGCCGAGGTATTAATTTCAAATTCTACAAGTTTCATCTTACCATTTTCAGGCAGACTTTCTTGAATATTATTTTTCTCTCCAAGATTGTTGAATATTGGGGTTATTCTACTATAATCTATTTCTACAAGGCTTTCAAGAGGTCGTCCATTATTCAAATGGGCTCGGTCAAGCATAGCATAATAGAGAGGCGTATTTGGGACAATGTTTCTATCTGTAGTATTTTCATTATCTATAGATGTTCTAAATGATGTTAAGCCATTACAATCACTGTATAATCCACCGGTTTGTGATTTCACGCATAAGTGAACATTAACTGCTTCCGGTTCAATTTCATATTGTCGTTTGAATGAGATAGTTCCTCCACCGAAATCCTTTTCAGTAGTAAAAGTAGTATATTCTAACATCGATGGTGCTGAACTTGGTCGAGAATTTGAACCTAAAGCTCGAAGTCTTAATTCAGCATTCGAGAGAGTAAGAGTTGTAGTTAAATTAGTATCCGCATTAAAAGGTGTGATATTACCATTCTCGAGCCCAGTTCCTGCAAGAATAGGTGTTTTTAATAGAGTTGTAATTCCTACTTTTTGTGTAGCTGGTGTATAAGTAATATCTGTAATAACTGTATTTACGGTGAAACCTGCTGAATTATTATCCCCAGTTAAAACAACAGGCATACCGACATAGTAACCTATATGTTCTTGATAGTCTTCATCGTATTTTTTTTCTAATGTAAATGTTCCTTCTTCTGCTCCAGCTCCGATATTGTCTACATTACCATTTTTTTTTTCAGCATTAGAATAGTGGTCCGCACTGAAACCTACATTAGTTGCTCCAAATAGATCCATCGCCATCTCTAAATTCAGACGACAACGACCTAATCGTCCTGTATCGAACACTTGAGTTTTACCTACATTTAAAATATCACTTAATGGAATTTTGACTTGTTTATTTAAATAACGCTGAACCGATGAACCTTGTTCGGCTGATACTTCAACCAATGGCGAAATAGCTCCGAAGGCTTCTTCAGTATTCACACCCATAACATTAAAAAATGATCCAGCGAGGTGGGCATCTTCACTTTCTTCTTTAATTTTTTGGTCTATTCTTAAAAGATTAACATCTCTTAATTCTTCTACTCTACCTTTCGCTTGACTATCCATTCGAGCATTTTTCACTAAAGAAACTGATGGTAGATAAAAACCACTAGTTCCAGCAGTTCCCACCTTAACAGAACCATTAATATTAAATATCGCCGTCGAGAAACCACCTTCAGTGCTACTACACGCCACTTTAGCATTTAAAAGAACATGACTTCTCGATAAATCATACATTTCCCCTTCAGGAATATCGAAGTCTAATATATTTTGACTAACTGATAAATCTTCACTTTGAACAGAGTAAATCTTAATAATTTTATCCATCTTGTATAAATACTATAAATATAATTTTTTTTGTATTCTATATTTTAATTTACACTTTTACTTTTTAGAAAAAGTTAAGCTCCTATTTGGAAACTTGTATTTGTTGCTAAATCTTCAGGTTTGGTTGATACGTGTCTTGCACCAAATAATCCACCAAGAAAAACACCAAGACCAACGACACCACTAATTACATCGCCTACCACATCTTCCGGTCCACCTAATTCAGCATCAGTTTCTCCTGCAGTAGATAATGCCTTTACTCCAGCCTCACCAGCCTTTTCACCTTCACTAACTGCAGACGATCCAGCACTCTTAAGAGCTTGAGATGTCGCATTAGAAACTACATCTTGTCCTTGACCTAATCCGACTTGTTTAGCAATTTGTTTAGTATTTTGTCCACCCAGCTTACCAGTTATAAGGTCTAATGCTCCGCCACCTACAGCCCCATCGTTAATAGAACCTATTTTACTTACTAATGATGATGCTTTTACAGCATCACTTTCTATACTTGGTTTGAAGAGTTTTAAATCATCTAAAGTTCTCTCTGTTTGATGTAAATTAAATTTCTCTCTTGATAAAGTATTTGGAATTTCTTTAGATGTAGCAACTCTATCTTCCATTAAATCATTAAATTTTTGTCTGTATACTGGATGTAAACTATCTACTTCAGTTTTAAAACTATTTTCTAATAAAGGCTGTACTTTTGCAAATTCTTCATCTTTTATTTGGTTGATACTTACTGGGATTTCTTCACCGCTTCTAACTTCTCTTAAACTTCTTTCGGCTTGAGCTAAATTAAATTGCTCTCGTAATTGATCGTCAGGCATTTCAGCTTCGGTCGCCCCCCTTTGATTTAATAAGTCTGTAACTCTACCTTGCTGGGCTGTAGATAATTTATCAAAATTATCTGATATTCTATCTTGAATTTTTTCTTCTTTTAAATTAAAATCGTCTGGTAATAAATCCGATATACGAGTCTTTATTTTTTTCTCTGGTTGCTGTAAAGTAAAACTATTTAATTTATTTGTAATATCTTCACTATTTTTGAATATTTTAGGTTTATCTTTTGCTAACTCGTCCATGACTCCTTTCGGACCGCTATTCTTAAAGGCTTGGACATATTTTTTTGCTCCTTCAACTGGAACTCCTGCCTTTTTTAACATCTTTTTAGTAACATCTTTTATAAGGTCATAAGAAGAATCCATAGCCACATTCTCGAAAGGGGCAGTAAATTCTAAAATTTTAGCTTTTGTTGCTTCAGTTTTTCCTTCTGCTTTTTGCTCGGCTTCGCCTCGTTGCTGTTGAAATGTTTGCAAGGTCTGTGTATAATTTAAGATATTATCCATATAATAATATGTATATATATTAATATATAATGAAAAATAAATTTAAATTGCGTATCATAAATGATAAAGGTGATAAGTTCGCTACTAAAAAAGATACTATATTTGATTTACCAATGAGATTACTTATAGTTGGAAAAACTGGATCCGGAAAAACGAGTACTTTAGTTTCACTACTTACTGACGACCAATTTTACAATAAAGATTTCAAGGGTGATAATATCTATTTATTTTCTCCTATGATAAATGATTATAAAATGGAATATTTAGTTGATAAGAAGAAAATCCCTGATTTAAATGTATTTACTGAACTTGATGAAGATATATTAAAAGAGTTATATGATAAATTAACTGAAGAATACAAAACCGCAGTTTCATTAAAAAAGAAGCCTACTAACAAATTAGTTATTTTAGATGACTTAAGTTTTGATGGCTCATTACGAAAAGGTCTATATAATTCAGTTAATAAAGTATTTATGAACGGTCGA
>Ga0209336_10000374_pt1 | contig 23151 bp, 36 predicted proteins | sample LinPmetageLP32_FD_184042 | JGI IMG/M metagenome (GOLD analysis project Ga0209336, IMG submission 184042) | Marine viral communities from the Pacific Ocean - LP-32 (SPAdes) (version 2) | ecosystem: Environmental > Aquatic > Marine > Oceanic | place: Pacific Ocean | collected 2009-08-23
TCTTTATCTGTCATTTGTGTACTACCATCTTCGATACCTTGGCGAAGTATTTCTTGTAATACGTCACCAGCCCATTCTTGTAAACCAACATCTTCTGAAGTTAGTTCAGAGTCAGGTGATGATTCAACAAAGAAGTTGAAGTTCATAACACCTGCTCCATTTTCATTAATAGAGATAGCACCATATTGAATAACTGTTTCAGTATATGGTCCATCCATAAAACGCACTAACCAATGTTGGTCACCTTCATCACCGGGGACTAATTGGTAAGTTACATTTTCTTTATGCTGCATCTTCAGAGTCTTCCGCTCCAATACCAGCTCCAGCTCCGATACAGTATTTGGATTTAATATAACTTGCGAAATCAGTTTCGTTGAAGATTGGTTCCCAGAAGGAGGGTTCCAATGTGTCCTTCTCTCGAACCTTGGGGTCGACCAATTCTCCAGTAGTTCTATCAACACGACAGTACCAACCGTTACTAGGCTTAGCAACATAATTGCCACCGAGAGCGACGTCGAGTAAGCCGCTATGAGACTGAACGCCGCCATCCCAAGACACGCTAATAGGTATTTTAGACTTTTCTTTGACATACCTTGACTTCTCCACATTAATAACAAAGTGGTAGCCTTTTATTTCTGTACCGACTTTGTCTTGCTGACGACCTAAGATCCAGATATTATCAGCAGAGTAATAGATTCCAGTACCACCAGAGACTACAGCTTTAGGGAATAGACCAATCTCCATGTACGTATGATTAACAGCAATCAAAGGAATATCTTTCATGTTCAAGTATGGTGTAGTCATACGGAACAAACCTTTGAGTGCTTTTGCACGAGACATATCAGCTACTGACTTCTCGTTAATTGCATCATCCATTTCTTTCTTTGATGCTAAGTTACCAACTGAATCAATCATAACAACAACTTTGTCTTTACGATCCAAACCTTCAAGCTGGCCAATCAAATCAAACTTAAGTTCTTCTACATTTGTAATTGGTGTATGCAATACACGTGAAGTATCAATTTCAAATTGTTCGAAGTATGCTTGTGGTGAACCAAACTCTGAATCATAGAAAAGAAGAACTGCATCTTTATATTTTTTAAGATATGCGCTTGCCATAATAAGACCGAATGAAGTCTTAAAATGTTTGGATGGACCAGCAAGCACAGTAAGACCGGGTGCTAATCCACCATCAATAGAACCAGACAATGCTACATTCATCATTGGTACTGGTGTTGTGACTAAATCTTTCTCGTTGAAAAATTTAGATTCAGAAAGAATAGAAGTTTCTTTTACTTTGCTATTCTTTTTTAGTTTATCCATAATGGACATATACGTCTCCTTTAATCAATATAGTATATTATACCATAAATTCGTCTAATTGTACACTACTTTTTTTGTAATCTATATCACGCGATTTATTGTCTTGTACTAGAAAATTAGTTTCAATAAGCCTGTTGTCAGAACGACCTTCTACAAACGCGACTACTTCAGCAGCCATATCCATAGCGGTTGTGACTGGTACGTTTTGACAAATGTGATTGAGATTTTTGCGGCCACCTTGAAGCTGAAAATCAGAGGGTAAAGCCATTAATGATAAGCATTCTCTAATAGTCAAAAATCGATCCTCATCCGGATGTGTGAGCGACGTTGGCCTATGGCCAACAAATGCACCAATATAATCTTTTGGAATCTCGATATTGTGCCACATGATATTACCACCTGACGCAAGTTTCTCATGTTTTCTACGACACTTAGCAGCTTCTTTTTCGTATCCGTTAGTGTCCATCCATTTTGCAGCTTCAAGTAATGAATTGTTTTTATAGATCCACTCTAGTGGATTTGTAGTTCTACTAATTGATTGCTGAAACTCTTGATGAGTCTTACCAGTTTTATAAAGTGTATAGCTATAATACGCGTTGTCTGTTGGCTTAGCATCATTAGTAAGTACGTTCATTGGATCACTAGGATCTCTACCTACTGACCGAATAGCGTCTTCAATTTTTTGATGTTGCCTGTTTATATATTCAAAGACAGGTACCTTTTTACCTTTCCAAAAGAAATAAAATGCTCTGTCTCTTACTTGAGAAAGCCCATGAAGTATGCTTTTCGTCTTAAATATCGAAAAAGAATATCCATGCTGCTGTCCAATCTCTCGAAGATCTTTGACAACTGGCTCTCCCATCTTGCTAGCAAGTCTTGGTGCGTTTTCTCCCCAAAACACAGTGGGCGATACAGAACCGAGTATATACTCTGCACTAGTACGCATCCAATCATTTGTAGCAGACTCAGAACTACTTGAAGGACTGAGACTAGACAAACCAGCACAAGGGCAGACAGTGTTAATAATATCAACAGACTCAACGTTAGGGAGTTGATCACCTTTGATAAGATGATAAGGGACTTTGTTTTCGTAGTGTTCCAATAAGTGTTTATCATTAGCTTCGAATCCTTCATAAGACAAAATGTACTCTGGTTTTTTTCCAAGTACATTTTGCATTGCAATAGTTTCACCACCAATGAGTGGTACTATACTTGCGTAATTAGTCATAATTTACTTTCTGTTCTTTTTCGCGATCGTCTAATTCGTATTCTTGTCTATATCTATTATTAGCGTTAATGACTTCGTCGAGAACAGAAAACTCTCCGCGAGCAAATGCAGAAAGTGCATTAGTATCTTTAGGAAAACAAGCTCCGCCATATCCTTTGCGGCCGTCTGGCCCTGGTACTTGAGTATGGCTGTGGCCAATGCGAGGATCAGATCCAATAGCATTTACAATTACATTGTATTTTCCATCATGATCATCTACAATATCTTTAAACTGGTTAAACCAAAGAACTTTAGTAGCAAGGAAAGAATTTATTCCGTACTTTACAAAGGCAGCTTCTTTTGCAGTCATATGATATACAGGACATGGTGTACACTGTGAATGAGACTCATACAATTCTAAAACTTTGTCAGTGTATTTTCTGTTTCCACCAAGGACATGCATAGGCGGATTAATAAAATCGTCTAGTGCATTCTTTTCAGTCAAGAACTCTGGATTGAAAACTACCAAATCATTTGCGCGGTATAATTCTTCGACGACGTCTGGTGTTGTTGTAGACTTAATCACTATAGGACATTCAAAGAAAGAAAGTTTACTTACAACTTCTCTTACAATTGACGCATCAATTTCACCATTATCTCCAAACGGAGTTGGGACTGCAACAAATGCTGCGTGTAAGCGTACCTTGTTTTGTAGCTCTTCAATGGTAGTTCCATATATTGGATCTACAATATACTTTGTAACTTGACGAGTGGAAAAGCCGTGGTCAACGGCCTTTCCTACATATCCATGACCGATGATCGCAATATTAATTGACATTATAATAATCCTTGTACCATCTAATAAACTCATAAACACCACGGCCAATACCAGTCTTTGGCTCATAACCAAGTGCTTTCAATTTACTACAATCTGAAAATGTTGATTGAGTATCTGCTGGATGCATTTCAACTAATTCACGAATAGCTTTACGATCTAAGTTCTGCTCAATGTGATCTACAAAGTCTACTAGCTTTACTTCTTTGCCGTAACCAATATTATAGATTTCGTTAATATCGTTATTGTCTAAAAGACGATTGATAACAATTACGATGCCTTGTACAATATCTTCAACGTATGTGAAGTCACGAACCATATCACCGTAGTTAAAAAGTTGGATTGGATTGCCAGCAATTATGTTCTTGGTAAAGTCAAACAGTGCCATATCAGGCCGGCCCCATGGGCCATACACTGTAAAGAAGCGTAAGCCAATAGTAGAATCAATTTTAGACGATATCATTTGTGCTTCATTTGTAGCTTTAGAATAACCGTACGGATTCTTTGCTACTCCAATCTTCTCATCTTCTTTCCACGGTAGAGGATTATCAGCCATGACACATGATGTTGAAGCATACGTAACTTTACTTACTCCAGCATCATTACATGCTTCGATAAGATTATGTGTACCGACAATATTGTTTGAAATATAATCATCAGGAAAGTCTAGTGAATGACGTACACCAGCATACGCCGCTAAGTGCATTACGACATCTGGACTATTTAATTTCATCCACTCAGTAAGATGACCACGATCCATTAGATCTACATCTTCCATGATAACACCATATTCATCTCTAAGAATATTTGCTCGAGAATGTTTTAACGATGGATCATAATAATCGTTGTAATTATCAAAGCCACAAACTTCATGACCTAGTTCTATTAGTTTATGTGTGAGGTGGAATGCAATAAAGCCAGCGCCACCGGTGATACAAATTTTAGCCATTTAAGACCTCCATAATTTCTTGTTTAGTAACATCCTTATTTAGTGGGTGTTTATCTAGGAAGTTTTCACGCTGTGCATTTGCTTTATTCCACAGTTGTTGGTCATCCATTGCTTCAACTTCGGCTGGAGTAATAAGGAACTCTTCACCATAAACTTTGCCTTCTTCCGGATCGCAAATAGTAATTGATCTAGCTTCAGCGCATTGTAGTACTCGTGTTCTCCACCAACCAGATCCAGCATGGTCATAACCCGGCATAAGATTTCCCCAAGTAGTTTCGTATTCTTTAACCATTTTATCTTCAGTCAATCGTTCTGTTTTAAATGCTCCACGCTGAGCGCCGTAAATTCGTGTTTCCCATTCAAGGTTTTGTTTGTCTAACCATTTACGTGTTTTAGTCTGTACTAACGAGCTAAAGATCCAAGCTTTCGACTTAGTTGCTGGTGACGGTGATTCAGCACCACCAAAGAAATCGTCAAGGCCACCTGCTTCCATTCCATAATTGTTTTCATGAGAACGATTCAAGTGATATGGATTAGGATTGAAGGCATAAACTAGTTCTTGTGGATAATCCATTAACTTACTGAGATCGCCACCTTCAAAAGCGCACATTAAAACTTTATTCTTTTTCTCAGCAACCATATCAATTGCATCAATATAAGCTTGGTGATACTTCTTAACTTGATTAATATCTTTGACTGTATGATATTGATCGAGGATATGACCACGATAAGCAGAGTCCGGACGTTCTTTCAAAGACTTACCATAAGCAATTACACCATTGAAAATATCTTTCACTTGCCAATCGTCAAATGCTAAGATAGCATCTGGTCTTTGATTGAGCGCCCATAGGCCATCAAAGATGCGTTGACAAAAACCATTAGGACTATGGAGATATACAATCACATGATCGTAACCTGATAGATCTTCACCGGGTTGTGTATGCTTTTGAGTAACTTCGAAGTCCATATCTTCCAGACAACGAATGAGACCATAATGGCATAGGATTACACCAATACGTTTTGAGAGATAACCATCATAGCGTGTTTGCTCGTGGTTCATCCCAGTCACTAGTATCTTTTTCATAATGTAGATAGATCCATTTCGTTCCATTCATTTCTTGTTCGACCGTCAAGACCGTCACCTGCAAAATGTTTATTGAAGGTAGCAATTTCTGCTTTATAAAGATTTTCGTATTTGATGTTGTATTTTCTGGCGATCTTTAGATTGGCCGGCTTTTCCCAGAATGCAATACGCTCATTAACAGATTTATTCTCACTATAGTCTCGATAGAACTCGATAAGCTCTGAATTCATAATATATCTCCTCAATTAAATATAGTATATTATACCATACTTATGTACCTTTGTAAACCTTTAATTACATCTTTTTCGTATTGTTTATCATTTAGATTACGATTAAGCGGGCTTGGATGCGGTAACTCATAAAAATCGTAACCTAATTTGTTAGTATAATGTTTCACTTCTTTACCTAATGTTATAATTTTTTTATACATTCTAAACATGGAGTGAAACATTATATCATTAATTTCAACATGGCGCAGCGACTGGGAGCTCGAGGGAGCAAGATTAGTAAAGCTATATACATCTACACCCGCCTCCTCCATCCACCTATCTAGGCGATCTAGAGTAGGATTACCCTTCCTCTTAGTGGAGGAAGGGCTTGGGCTATGCCCGATAACTAATATTCTGCAATGTTGTGTCATGATTTTAAATCGTAAATGCGTTGTTCTTCTGGACTAGAAGCAATGTTTCTATTCTTAATAATATGAGCCATATCCATTTCAAGTGTTTTTATTCTAGCTTGTAACTCTTGAACTTCATCGGTTAGACGTTTATTGTTGTATTCAACATAGCCTAATCCTTCTTCTTGAAACTTTTGTTTAATCCATTCCTGAGTTGCTGACATTGATAAACTCCCATTTTATGTTTGCTTGTTCGAACATTCCAGCCGTAGTCTTCCATGAGTCAATCCATTTAAGAGGTACGTTTTGCTCTTTCATAACTACACGTTGAATGCCTACTTGTATTACACCCTTTGCACAATCACTACAGACTGGCAAACCTGTAACATATAACGTAGCACCATCTAATGATACACCGTTGTATGTAGCATTATATATGACATTCATTTCTGCATGAACGACATACTTATATTTTGTTTCACGATCTAGATAATATTCATCTTTATCGATTATTCCCCGAGGGAAACCATTATAACCTTGAGATAAGACTTGACCTTTATTTCCAACGGCAATCGCTCCAATCTGAGTTGAAGGATCTTTTGACCAAGAAGCAACTTCTTGAGCCAGCTGTAGATATCGGATGTCCCATTTATTTGACAAGATCAAAGTGCCTTTCATAGACATGAAGATTTTGTACTTGCCAAACCATAAACCCTGGCTTGACATTAAGATCTTTGGCAAGCGTTTCTAAAACATAAAGCTGCCAAGCATAGTCATTTTTATATCCGAACACGACATCGTTTGAGCGCATCTGTACGACACACTGCAACTCGTCATTGCGGATATAATAAGTAACAGCATTAGTACAGATAAAATCGCTTTTACCATTTTCAGTATACTCTGCCCATATTGATGGCCTTTGGTAAACCATTGACGCTCTACGAGAGTCAGGATTTTCTAACAATTCTGTAAGTACATTATCGTACTGTCTATAATATATATCACTAAAAATCAGACGACCGTAGTTAGAATTTATCTCGCCGTGGTCATTTGCAGCAAATTGCCAAGCAGCTGGGGGTTGTTTATCAGCAGGATACTCAGGCCCACGGTAAATGTCATTAATGTTAGTACTACCAGAAAGGTACCAGTCCAGTTCTGCGGTGATGTACTCGTCGTTTGGAACCCCGAAGATTGCGGGCTCGTCTGCAATAAATGAAGCGCCAAGCAACTCAATTGTGTTTTGTCCAGTTTTGTCGACCGTAAAGGCTTCGCTTTCAAGTTCTGCAATAAAATGTTTTCTGACATCTTTAACTCCCATTTGCATTTGATACTCGCTTTCTTAAATCACTGGTAGAAAACCTGTGATCTCTCTTGTTAAAGTAAAGTTCGATACCACGATTGCGGCATTCATCTTTACCAGTAAAATCTTTCTGTCTATACTCTTCACCAAGTATCCTAACATTAACTGGATACATGTTTATTATATCAAGTAAATCGGCTTCTGTACAATAAATAATGACTTCATCAACATAACTTATCGCAGCAAGTTGTGCTTGCCTTTCAACAATACTTTGTACCGGTGCGTTCTTTTCCGCACGGTCTAGAGTAGGATCTACTTGTAAAGCACAAATCAAATAATCGCACTGTGATTTTGCTTCTCTTAACATACTAATATGTCCAGCGTGTAGTAAGTCAAATGTTGAAGCTGTAAGTCCTATTTTCAATGTGTTCTCCGTCCATCAAATACGCAAACAAAATAGCATCCGCGCGGGCCTGCGTGCACGCGGTGGAATACATTATCTTCAATAAGAACTACATCACCAGCTTTAACATTAATTGTTTTATCATCCAGTTCCATTTTACCAGAACCTTTAACAAAGTAATACACTTCTTCTTGACCAGCATGGCTATGACCTGAAGTGCTCATCTTTGCTTTTAGATCAGTACTACTTACAACGAGATTATTAAGTAGCTTATTATCTTTTACTACGTAGCGATCATCTTCTTTAACGACTTCGCCACCAATATCGTCAATCTTCAGTTTCATTAAAAGTCACCTCAAATTTAGCTGGCCGGTTAAGAAAATCACGATCTGGTTTTTGGCCATCCATTTTACCAGCCATGTATGAAGCAAAGAAAGAAGCATAGTTGATTAGATCAACACACGAATCTTCAAGTGATTCAAAGTTTTGAGAATAGTTTGGATCTTGTTCCATCGCTTCCATAACAGATTGCATACGTAAAACTTTGGCATGCATAGTGTCAAGGATAGTAGAACAGCCACGACAATAGTAGTCGGCTTGTTTGATCCGAGAGTTTGCATTTTGGTAATCATCGCTTTTAGCTGTTTGTACTTCAGCCGCGCGTTTAAGAACTTGTAACGAATATTTCATATCTTTACTCCATTGTTAGATATATTATACCACACTTTTCACTTAATGTAAAGGATAAATTAAATATTTTTGTAGACATATTCAAGTGCACGGTCGGCCTCCTTATCCATTGGTCTGTTCTCATACCAATTACCAGTTTCCATATCGAATTCACGACATAGCTTTGAAATTTCTGCGGCAGTGATTGGGTACTTTCGCTTTACAGCATTACCGGCAAGTGCTACCATAATCTGGTACATCTTATGATACCAACCTGTTTTATTTATGACTCGGTATTCTGACTCAAGTTGACGTGGGAAGAAGGGACAGTCACGATAGGACGACCACACCACGTTAGTGTTATCCATTTTTCCTTTACGATGTTCGATGATTTGTTTTTGCATTTCTTCGGGAAGTCGGTCAAAGAAGTTATTGAGGTTTGCTTTTTCAGCATAAGGCCATTTCCTCATTAGTTTGATAGGATCAATGTATTCGCCAATATGATTGAAGATAAAGTTGTAAGCATTAGCGTATTCACCAGGGACATAGTACATTCTACTTAAATCTTTAGTTTGCTTATCTGCTAGATCACCAAGCTCGCTGTTAAGTGCAAACCAGAAATGTTTGATGTTATCTACAGGAACTGATGATGTAAGAGGAAAGACTAATCTAAATTTAGGATTATCTTTTGTACTACTTGCAGTACTATAACAAACATAATAATGCTCAGCAAACCTTTCAGCCAATACTTCTTTTAGTCTTCCACCACATTCGAAGTCATCAACATCAACAGCACACCAACTTGACCACTCAACTACATTAGCATTAGCACGAGTTGTGTCAGGTAAGTATGTGGCCGGAGACATAAGAACTGCATCTTTCTTAGATGCAAATGGTCTTTCGGCTAGTTTATACAACGCAGTTTCGAACGAATGGAAGTTCTTAAAATCCATACGTTCGTGAGTTTTATTATCAAATACACTCTTAAAAAGTGTTAGTGAAATACCCATGGTTGCCGTCATGTTCTGGGCCTTTCCATCCATCTGGCTTGATGAGATCTGGCAAGCCGAGTGGGTTAGGTCTGGATTCTTTGACACCCGATTCTTTAGACATGTTTGCATTATGTATCTCATTCCAAGCTTTATGTGCATCAACACCAAAGGCATCCATAGTACCAATAGCCACAACACATAGATCAATTAATCCATCAACAATTTCTTCAGGATCTTTTACATCTACAGCATTAGCTGTTTCACCAAGTTCTTCTTGTAAAAATTTAATTCTAAACTTTAAAAATTCTTGTAGTTTTTCTTTATCACCAGCAACGAGTTGTTTTGAAACCCAATCATGGACTCCAAACTTACGATGCATATCATTAATATCTTGTACCCAATTTTCAGACATATTCAATCCTTTTCCATTTTGTATATTATACCATAGTTTCATCGTAATGTACATACTTAATATCACAATAACCACATATTCCTGGGACTTTTATATAAACCTTGGGGTGATCATTATCTTGGCCCATACACGATACTGTATCTTCATTAGTATATATGACTACTTCTTTTGATACGCTTACTCCATGATCTGGTTTAATCATTACTTGATTCCAATTGCTCTTTAACTGTGGCTAGTCTTTTTCGCATGTAAATAATAATAGGATTCATAGCAATATTGTATTCCATCTTTTTTTCAGCAAGAGCAATTTCTTCTTCTAAAAACTTTAAACGATCTAAATCATCAATCATCTGATGGTTTCCATGGAAGATTAACAAAAACTTCTCTTATCCATTCATCATATATTTCCTTAGCAAGGTTAGGATCCATGTTATAATGTTTCAATAGTTCAGCTTCAGGATCTGCATTAGTATAGTTATCTGGCCTGTTACGCTGAACATCATTCATAAACTTTCTGTATTCTTCAGTTAGTACCATTATGCGAAAAACTCCTCCAAGGTCATTTGATCTTCAACGCTCCATCCGACTGCATCAAGGATAGCTCTCAGCGGATCTATAAAAGTTTTGTCAAATTGCATATCGTAATCTATGTATTGATTAACTCCAAGCTCTATTGGCAAATGCTCAGGAAAAGCAATAACGTTTTCTTTAATCTTGTTTGGCATTCGTAAGTAACAGAACTTAATGCGATCACCATTATGTACAAGTTCGTACTTCTCGTCGAGTTTGTATTCTTTTAGATACTTGTTGTAAAGCAACGAACCTCTTACGTGGATGGGTGTACCTTTTTTGTAGATCGTTTTGCGATCTTTCCATTCAGTAATGTTCGTGACTCCACGCGGAAACGATACGCTTTCGGCAGGAAGACTTTTGAATTCATTCTTAAACGTCTGGATAAAATCTTGGGTTTGCTTTTCGTCTCCGGAGATGATAATCTTAAAAGCTTCTTTAAACTTACTACGCACAATCTCAGGTGTAGAAGACTTGATAGCTTCAATCCCCATGATCTTAAGTTTTGGTTCAGCATATTGGACACCTTCAGAGTTGTGGACGTTCAGGATGTATCTTTTCTTTGCAGTCCAGATACCACGATCAGCTATTACTTCTCTACCCATTTCCATACGATTTTTGTAGCCATTCATATTTTGAAATAGTTTAGCATATGATTTTGCTAGCACAGGTTCGAAATGTTCTTTACAGATTTTATCGAGAAAAACAACTGGATCTTTAGGATTTAACTCAGATACAAGAGGACCAAAGTTACAATACAAACTATCAGTATCGATTGCAATAACATAATCTTTATCTGTTTTTAGAATTTTATTCATAGCGTCATTCATAGCTTTTTCAGCCCACTGAATTGCTAACTGGCCAGATAATGTTACACCTTCAGCAAGTCTTAAATCAAAGTATCTAAAATACTTATTACCAAGCGCGCCATAAAGAGAATTCATAAGAATCTTAATAGCCATTTGTTGATTTTCGTATCGGCTAATTTCTTTTTCTAATTCGAATGTTTTATTCTTTTGATATTCCTGTTGAGAAGCAAGCATCATTTTCTTTATTGATGAACGTTCGCTATAGTAATCTTCAATGATAGTTGGAATAACACCTTGCTTATCTTTGCGATAAGTAGAACCGTTGGCAGCAGTAGCAAAATCAATATCAGTTTTATTACCAGCCATATAGTAATCTACACCACTATAAGTAGAATTACCAGTCAAAGTTTCTGGCGACATATTATATTGTACAATAAGATTAGGATATAGAGAATTCAAATCAAAAGAAACTACCCAATCATGCAAGCCAATTTGTGGTTCTTTTACGTAGCCACCAGCGAACTGTGTCTTAAAGTTATCGCTAGACTTTACAGGAGGTACAACTTTATTTGAAAGCAATTTACGATATATGATTGATTCCCATATAGAAGTAACACCAAACGTATCAGTATAATTAACACCACCTTTGTATGCCATAGTCATAGCAAGAGTAATAAGACCCATTTTTTCTTCGAGTCGTTCTATGAGTTGAACATCTTTTACGTTATAGTCAATGTATTTTTGAAAGTCTTCTTTATACAGATTTTTAAGAGAACCGTATTCATCGTATGATAGTTTCTTTTCGCCAAGAACAACATAAGCAATATGATTAAGTTTATATGATTCTTGAGGACCATAAGTGTAACCAAACTTTTTGAACAGATCTAAGTAATCAAGTGTTTGAATACCACGTAGATCATATGTTTCTTCAGAACGACCCATTCTTGTAATTTTATTATAGTCTACCATACCCCATGGTGAAAACTTTTTGACTTGATCGATGCCAAGTACTTTTGCAACACGATTAACAAGGTACGGAATATCAAAGAACTTTACATTCCAACCAGTAATAACATCAGGTGATGAGTATTCGTTACCAAAGTAATCAAGGAACTTAAGTAATAGATCCCACTCATCTTCGCATTTAATATATTGGATTGGTTTAATAAGCGCATCTTCTTTATTGTAATCACCACATGCCCACACGCGATATACATTATCTTTTGAAGATTTAGTGGTGATAGCTAATACAGGATGTTCAGCTTTATCTGGAGTAGGGAATCCATTGTCGTAATCTGTTTCAATATCAAGTGACATGACATTCACAGCTTCACGGTTGAATTCAATTTCACGTGGAAACTTTTCTGTTATGTATTGGTGAATGTAATTTGTGGTGCCATATATATTGAAGCCACCTACATCTTTATATTGCTCAAGCCATGCTTTCGCTTCGCGCATAGTAGGCATCTCAATAGCTCCAATAGGAACTTCGTCTAAGCCAGTCCAACCAGTATTCTTTTTAGCCGGTACATAGAACTTAGGTGAGAATGTTTCTTTTCTTATTACTCGCTTATTCTGAGCATCGTACCCACGATAAAGCATTGAGTTTCCATAACGAACTACAGATGTGTAGAATGATGACATATAACCTCCGATTCAATATATAATTATACAACAATTTGAGGCAAATGTACACAACAAAATGCACTAGACAGCAAATGATTCTCCGCAGCCGCATGATGCAGTTGCGTTAGGATTTACTACTTTTAAGTAAGCTCCGCCGAGCTCTGATACATAATCAACAACACAACCGGCTACGTACATTTCTGCCATAGGATCTAACACAAGTGCTCCACCGTATGGCTCACTCCATGTAACGTCAGGCCAGTTCTTCTTAAAATCCCATACGTACTGGAAACCAGAGCAGCCACCACCTTTGACACCAAGCGTAACAAGATCGTCACCCCTGACTTTATCAAGATATTGTATGGCTGCCTCTGTTACTTCAATCACGAACTTGCTGCATTCTTTTTACAAGCCGATCGGCACGATTAGTCACTTGACGATACCAAGCACTATCAACCATTTCAATTGCTGCTTTGTGCCAGTCACGAGCATCTACACCACGTTTCATTCCTTTGAATTTAGAAAGACGTGGACGTCCCATATTGAACATCATGTTTGCTACAATTTGTTGGACCTCTTCTGGCAGATCATCGAAGTCTGGGTAGAGAATCCTGCATTCTGATAACACGACTTCAACATCTTTATCGAAGCATTCGTTAACTCTACTCTCTGAGATATCTGTTCCAACTGGTTGCCCAGATTCAACATCACTGTCAAGAACAAGATGGCCGATGCCAAAAGTAGGGAGATCCAAATGGTCGAGGTAGATTTCATATTTCACTCCTTCATCAATTTTTAGTTGTTCTCTTAAATTATCTATATTCATTTTATGTATTCTCCTTAGTAAAACTATCAGGCATATCTCTTAAAGGCTGTTCACAGTCACATCTATTACAAACATCATTAATGCATGTCATACATTCAGTTGTTAAACAGTGGCATCTACAACCACAGTTTTGACAATATCGTGGTGGACCTTGCATATTACCTCCTACGTTAAAAGGGAACAACATAAGCTGTTCCCTTTATTTATACTAACTTAATATCTTGTACCATATCCATTTATCTCTGCATTGAGCCTACGCTCAAGTTCTGATAATGTGTAAGCTGATTCACGATACTTTAGTGGTTGGCTCATATGTGTGCCGGGCCATCCACCCTTTTTTGCATCGCTAAACCGCATACTGCAGATTTTTTTAAGCCATTTCATTTACTTTCCTCCATCGTTATTCTTTGATAAAATTTGACAAAGTCTATTGATTGTTTTAGGATTCATTTGTAAATGCTCCTTATAGTTTTTTCATTAAGCTCTGCAAGCAAACTTTGGTAAGTGTGCTCAGGATACTCATGTAAAAGTTGGCTAGCAATCTTTTCATTGACAGCAACTTGTCGAGATGCAGCCATAGCATTACTAACTGAGTTTAAAAAGCTAGCAATCCATGCAAAGGGATTAGGCAGATTTAAGTTCTTTAGTGCGAGAGTTGTCATTTGTTAATTCCTCGTGTTTCGTGATTGAAATTTTACGAGGCCGCTTTTCTTCAGGAAGGACTACTTCTAGTCCGACAGTCAAGATTCCATCCGTTAGATCAGCTCCAGTGACTTCTGTATATTCAGACAGTCTAAATGACTTATTCCAATTTCGAGCACTAATACCTTTATGAACATATTTGTCTTGTGTTCTACGTGCTGGTCTATTGCCAGCAATAGTTAAGACATGATCTTTTACTTCAATATCAATATGTTCTTGTTTGAATCCAGCCACAGCGAGTTCTAAAGAATATTTAAGATCTTCTTCTTTTACAACATTGTGTGGTGGATAGGTATCCTTCGCATGCTTGTGAATATTCTCAAGCTGATCGAAGATGTGGTCGAAACCCAAAAAGGCGTTTCGCGGGTATGCGAATGTTCCAGTCATATGTACCTCCATGACTTATGCAAGGTTTAAACGGACCCACATCATGTGGCATCCTAATCTATTTATATTACTTATTATTACCAATATTATATTTTGGACATAATTCCCATTCTGTTTTTTCTTTAAACGGAATAATTTTAATTTGTCTCATTGGCGCAAGTGGTTCAACTTTAGTATTGTCTTCAATTGAGATAAGACCCCAATCTGACATGAGTTGAGCAATCGTATTACGCCGAGCAATATCGTTCTCTTCTAAGTTTGATTTTTTGCCATCCAATAAAAAGAGCTCTTTAAAATGTACAATGAAATATCTGCCTTGCTTATGCAAGATATGACATGACTGAAAGAGCTTACGATCTTTACGAGATGCTACACCAATACGTGTAAGTGTTTCACGAACTTTTAGAAAATCATCTGGTTCGTTTAGGGTAACCTCTAACATAGAGGTCGGGTTCCATTCAACTAAGTTATTTTCGTCCACCTTTTGTCACCTTCTTTTCGAGTGCATTTATCTGTTCAGGTGTGAGAAGGGACAAGGCTTGGCGAGCTTTTTCATTACTGTAACCATAATATTCCTTGACTACTTCCACATCACTTGCGGTCTGTGGCTTAAGCCATTTAGAGAACCGCTTTTTCTTTCTAACTATATTTATATAAAAGTCGAATTGTAAACGGTTATCCACATGAGCATGTTGATTCATTTCATTTGCCATAAGCACAGTGTCATGAAAGTATGATAGACCTCGATTAATCATAAAAGGATTGTAACCTTTTTCAGCAATATCATCTACCATAATATCTTGTTTAGTATCGTTGATAGCATTGAGGTATTCAAATGGATTCATTAGTAACCACCGCGCTGTAAGAATCGAAGACCAGCATATACAGAAACACCCATGATAATTACACCTCCAGCGCTAAAGAAAAAGCTAGAGCTAAAAGCAAATAGCATTGCTAATATGAAACTACTCATGTCTGCACGTTTTTGTGTAGGTGATTGTTCTACACCCGGATCATCAAATAGCGCATTCATTATCTTCCCCATGATTCTACACCTCCAGCATAGTTATCATAATCAAGTTGTTCTTCTAGATTATCTTTAGTAAAATCTGCGGTGTCAACTTTATTGAGATGAGTTTTATTCCAATAGAGTTGAGGCACAGTTTTATGACCAGCTATTTTTAAGAAGCCTTTAGCTTCTGTTCTCATTTGAATATTAACTACATCATATTGATAACCCCAAGAATCGAGCTTGTGTTTCATAATTTCACAGTATACACAATTTGATTGTGTGTATAGTGTTAATCTAGGTAAACTGGACATTAGCCATAACCTCCGTAAGACATGCAACAACATTAAGTTCGTGGTCTGCAACAAAAGCATTTTTATATTGATAGTCAGCAAGAATAAGAACTATTTGTGGAATCGACTGTGGTGATACCTTATCTGACATGCGGTCATAGATAGCTCTAAAGATTGCTGATGCATCTGTATCTATATTGTTAACAACCCATGCACGCATCTTTTTAAAGTCTTTATTTTTCAAATGAGCAAAGAGATCATCAAAGTTTTTATCAGTAAGATTATTTAGTATGGCTGAATCGATAGGTACACCACCAGATGAATGCCTTTGCAATTCACCAAGTACTCTACGCCAATCCGGAGCAAACTTCATAATCAATTCAGCAAGAACTTTACTATCAAAGGAGACTTGTTCTTTGTGTAGTATACTAGCTGCGCGGTCCATAAACTCACCGCATAGTTGAACCATATCTTTTTTAGAAGTATTGAATTCATATACACCACACCTTGAATGAAGTGGTTCAATGATTCTATTTTTAAAGTTACATGTAAGAATAAACCGGCAATTGTTTGAGAACTCTTCGATAAATCCACGAAGAGCTGGCTGAAATGATTGCGGGTTTAGGTAATCTGCTTCATCAAGTATAACTACTTTATAGCCACCTTGTAATGAAACAGTAGAAGCGAACTGTTTAATCTTAGTTCGTAGTGTATCAATGTTACCTTCTTCTGAACCATTGATAACAATGTGGTCAAGGTCTAGTGATTTACATAGAGCTTTGGCTACAGTAGTTTTACCGAGTCCGGCGGTACCAGTGAAAAGCATATTCTGCAATTCACCGGTATCCACCATCTTCTGGAAGGTATTCTTAAGTGACACTGGTAAGATAGTGTCAGCAATAGTTTGTGGGCGGTATTTTTCAACCCAAAGAAATTCCATAGACATTTACAATCCTCATAACAAATAATAATTATATCACACTTTCACAGGTTTGTAAAGGACTATTCATCATCCTCCATTGCTTTTTCTTGTTGAATAGTTTCAACAAGCTGAATGACTTGTACAGCGTCATCCCTTAGCTTACCAATGGTTGATAGTTCTTCGCCTTTAAAAGCGCCACGTTGAGTCATGGCATCTACGATGGCAACCGAAGAACGAGACACCTGATTAGCAAGTGTCATAAGGTGGTCCATCTTATCTGGTTCATTGTCTGACATATTATACTCCGTACGTTGATGTCTTTTCTAGTGCAATCCAATATTGAACGTTCATTTCTTTATGAGCAAAACGAGTAATTAACTTCGAGGATATTTCTACATCATAATCACCTTGAATGATTTTTAGATTAGCAATACTCAAAATAAAATTAAACTTTGCTTCATTATTATACTCACCATCAATGTCGATCGAAAATGCATTGGATGTTGAGTTCTGGCTATCAACCACAGAAAGACTGAGTACACCAGCTTCGCCAGTGATAGACACTTCGCTATGGCCAAGAGTGGATGCTGCTCTCTTGATCTTGCTTAGTGTATCATTAGTCAATGTAAACTTAACATCCGCTGTCGGCATGTTAATATCTTTTTGTGGGGCGGTCAACGTTTCTTCAGGTGAGAAGAAATACTTAACCTTAGATCTACCAGTTGAATCACCAATGACTACATGCTCTTCAGCAAATTTAAGTCGTGGTTGATCAACTAGAGATAAGACACCAATGAATTCATTGAGATCATAGATGCCAAAGCTTTGTGGAAACTCAGCATCAACTACTGCAGTAGCCAATACATTACGAGCTTCGGAGATAGTCTTAATTGTGTTACCTTCTTTGATCAACATATTCTGATTGATACCAGAAAAGTTTTTTAACACAGACAAAGTGTTTTCATTTAATTCCATAATAACCTTCCATTCCAATTGTTAGTATATTATACCACAGATAGCTGCGGATGTACACTACTTTTCACCATTTTACTAAAGTTTTTTTCTTTTATGAATTCTATCTTGTTACTAAATCGTCCATCTAGAATCTCGCCTTTATGAGATATGACAAACACATTCGTATCATCGCCAAGTGTATATAGAATCTTAATAAGATTTTCTACGCCTTCGTGATCAAGTGATGAATCAAATGTTTCATCAAGTAATAACAGGTTAGTAGCAACTGAGTTCTTCATCTTAGCAATCTGTCTCCAAGTAAACAATAGTGCTAAATCAATTCTTTGTTTTTCTCCTTCACTGAATGAATCATAAGTAAACTCATCTCTATGCCTTGACCGAATAGTTTCTTGGAACGATTCGTCAAGATTAAAATGCACGAAGAAGTCAAGTACTTGTAGATACTGATTAACGAGTTTATTTATTACCGGTAAATACTGCTTAATAATCTTAGTCTTAATACCAGTATCTTTTAACATTTCATGGATAACAGAGTTATAACTAAACTGGTCAGACAACTTTAATTTATTTTCCATCATATTATTCTTGTCTGTATTATATACTGACAAATCTTCTTTAGCTTTATCCAAGTCTACCGAAACTTCTTTATCTAAAAACTTTTGGAATTCTGCGATATCTCGTTGGAGTTTCGAAATCTCTTGCGAGTTGGAAGTGAGTTGATGTACCCTATCTCGAAGCGCTGAAAGTATGCCAGTCTGCTCTTTAATCTCCGATTCCACTCCTTGGCCTTCAACTCCGATTTGCTTGAGCGCTGCCTTCCCCCTATCCTGAGATTCTTTCGTACTGCATAAAATCTCATGTTTATGGCCGTCTGAAATGGCTTGGTCGCATACGGGACACGACGCATTCTCTTCGAAAAAGGTGATCCGCTTGCTGACGTGGCTGAGACGCGTTTGCCTATCTTGACTTCTGAGGAGTAAGTCCTGTTTCCTATCTTGTAAAGATCGTAGCCGCTCTTCGGATGCAGATACAGATTCATCGAGTCCGATGCTAAGCTCACTATTCTTAGCCTGTAATTCATCGATGAGATCCTGCGATGCATGTATCTTAGATTCATATTGGTTCCTACTTTCATTTGTAAGAGCTGTAATATCACGAATGTATTTTGTTTGTGTTTCGATTTTGTTTTTTACGATATCAATCTGGTAATTAACATCTTTAATATTTTCTTTAAGTGCAGCATTCTTTTCTCTAAGAATAATATTCATTTTAGAGAAAACATTAATATCCAGAAGATCCTCGATAACTTCTCGCCTGATACCTGCCGGCAGCTGCATGAACGGGATAAATGAGGAGCTACCCAGTACAACAACCTGATGAAAGGTTTTATGATTCAGTTTCAAGATGTTTTGTTCGAGGATCTTCTGGTACTCTTTAGCGTGTGATGATTGATTAATCATCGAGCTATTCTTCCAAATTTCAAATACTGCTGGTTTAATTCCTCTACATATTTTGTATTGGTTACTACCAACTTGAAACTCAACTTCAACTAAACATCCTTTATTGTTAATTGAGTTAATAAGCTGGTCTTTTTTAATGTTGCGGTGTGCTTTTCCAAATAAGCCAAATGACATAGCATCAAGCATTGTAGATTTGCCGGCGCCGTTATGGCCTACTACAAGTGTTGTCTTATCATTATCTAAATCTATTTCTGTAAAAACATTTCCGGATGATAGAAAGTTTTTGTAACGTATAGTCTTAAAATTAATCATGCAATCTCTAAAGCTTGTGCTTCTGTCATAAGTTCACGCATCTGGACTTTGATTCTATCTTTATCTAAATCAGTATCCACAGCATCGATATATGTATCTACAATTTCTTGTGTATCATCAAAATTTATATTATCGTCTACACCAACATTTTCACCAATAAACTCACTAAAGTTTTCAGCAATTTTAAGTTCATGTATATCGCGATTTTGTATACGATCTATAAATCTATCAAACACAAACGAATCTGCCTTATTAATGACAACAACTTTAACAAACTTGCCATCAAGATTCGATACATTATAGTTATTATAATCTATTTCGCTGTCATTGTAAAGGACTTTATGAAATAAAGTGTACGGATTTAACACTTTTTCTACTTCACGACTTTCAGTGTCGATGATATGGAAATACTTAGGATCATGAGCATCAGACCAGAAAAATTCTAGTTGACTACCTAAATACCAAATGTTATCTTGATGAGAAGCCGCATGGAAGTGGCCAGTTAAAACCATTTCAAATCGAGAAAAAGTTTTGTGGTCCATGCCATGAGAATTTTTTATGCCTCTCATCATTTCAAATCCATTTAATTCTAAGTGGCCACCAAGCCAATCAGCTTCGCAATTAGTAATAAACTTCATTGACTCAGCATAGTTTTCGTTATTAATCCATGGCAACATAGCAATTTTTAAAGAACCGTATTCTAAAACTGTTGGTTCCATAATGATATGGATTTCATTCATGTAATGACCAAGACATTCTTTTAGAGAATTAAGATCATTAGTATTTTTAAAATACGTATCGTGGTTACCAGGGATAATATCCATCTTCATATTATATTTACGAAGTGGATCTAAGAAATGCTTACGATTATGATTTAATGCTTTAAAGTTTACAAACTTACGGTGATCATAAAAATCACCCAAGTGTATGATCTGTTCGATGTTATGTTCTTGGCAATAAGGGAAAAAGATATCTGAATAAAAACTAGCAGCGTTATTCAAAAATATTTCTGATGAGTTTCTGATACCACAATGTGTATCATTTAATACTGCTACTTTCAAAAGAACCTGCCTATAATTCCAGTTATAGTATGATAAGCTATAAATCCAAAACAACTATACACACATGCAAATAAAAGCATTTCTATCCCGTCGTGTGTTAAGTAGTAATATTTAATACTATTCCAAACCTTATTCATTGTAAGAACTCTGATAGATTCGAATCAGCAAGTCCAACTTTTCTTCTTTTCTTTTCTTCTACAACCAGTTCTTTTACATCTGCATCTACCAGTCGAACCTTTTCAATACGTGATCTTAACGTATCTACAAAAGCATCCATAACTTGAGCTGACATAGCATCGCCATGGTCATTTGATACAAAGTTTTCAATACCTGATTTACTAAGATATTTTAGCTTGATGTCTTGTTGTTTCTTTTCTTTTGCAATCCTTCGAAGGAAAGCATACCAAACTATCTGAGTAAAATACGCAAATGCATTTGGCTTACCTGTTCTTGTGGCAGCTTCAATATTGTAATTTTCTATTGCCTTAAGACAATTCTCAACTCCGTCCATTACCATTTCTTCGCGATATGTATAGCGAATAAAGTTAGATTTGTGAGACAAACCTTCAGCGATTCGTAAGAAGCACTGAGCAATATAATCTGGTACGATAGGTAAAGTTTGAGTTTGTGCTTTAGCTTCCTGTACAATCGTAACATAATCTACGACTGCTTGAGAAAATTCTGCATTATTTACGTAATGAATACTAGCTCGTTTTTGTCTAGCCATATTACTTCCTTTCATTTTATAAGTATTATTATATCACGTCTTAAGGAGTTTGTACATACTTTATTATTCTCATCAATCGTAATTATAGTTGTTTCTTTTGCTCACTATTTAGTGTACAAGATAGTGTTTTTATGTTATAATAAAGTATAACTGGGGAGAGGAGGATACTAGTGTAACGTGCCATCGCCTTTGTTCTTAGGTCTAAATTGTATTATCTTAGGATCGTCTGAATCAAACATGTTTTCTATGTTATCGTTTTGTCCAAATTTTTGTTCTAAGAATTCGTCCATTTCTTCTTCAGACATGTCTTTAATAGTATCGGCGATCGCGTTCATATCCATACCAGCTTGTTTTAATTTATTATACTTGTCGACTTCTGATAGTGATTTAACATAATGCAACATAACTGTTTTAGAAGGAGTAGCTTCTCCAACAACATGTACAGAATTTAGAGAGCTTAGCTCTTCTATATCATCTTGAAATGATAGCCATGGTTTGAATGTATAGAACCTGACGTTTTCATCATAGTCATCGACTACAATTATTTTCATAACTTTACGTACAATAATGTCAGGTGTGTTGTCGTCACCATGGTCTATTACTTCAGCAATAATTTCGTCTTGATTAGTTAGCTTGAATTGTCTAAATTCTCCGGCCATTACTTAATCTCCACCTTAATTGTCTGATACTGAAACTCTTCTTTTTGGTACATTTTTAACCTTTCAAAGGAATGTAATAATGAATAATTCTTTTTAGTCTTCCAGCTTAAATCATCTGATATATCATAAAGTTCTGTAACTCTACCATCGTCACTTTTTCTTAAACCTCTACCAATACTTTGCAACACTCTGATTTGTGATTTACTTGGCGAAGCAAATATAATATTATGTAGGTTCCTAATATTTATCCCTGTTGAAAATGTACCGAGTGAGGCAACTGTAATAGAATCTTTTTGTTTTTCAACTATTCCTCTTATAGCTTCTCTGTCAGTAGTGTCTGTTTCACCAGCAACAAAAAATACTTTACGATTTTCTTCTACCTTTCTATCTATTAAATCAAAAAGAACCTTACCATGTTGTTCTACTCTTTGAAATAATACTAGTGTATTACCATTTAAGCTTGCAGCTAAATTAGTAATAAATCTATTTCTAGATGTGTTTCCTACTAAGTAAGAAATTTCGTCCATATAGGCCAGTCCGGTTTTTGATTTTCGTTCTTCTTCTGAATAGTTGAGGACAACTCTTTTAATTGCGAGCTTTGCCAGTGTGTCGTTATCTTGTAATGATTTTGTTGAGGTAACACGGTATATTGCTCCGAAAAGACCTTGAAGTGCCAGCTCATGTGTTTGACTTCCATCGAGTGTTCCTGTTGTACCATATCTGTACTCCGCTTCTGTTGCCTTATTCATAATAGACATTAAAGACTTCGACTTAAATCCATGGCACTCATCGCCGAATATTACACCAAATTTAGCAAACCATTGTCGAGGCAGTTTGTATATTGATTGCCATGTACTAATTATAATTCTTTTATTCGTTATTTTATCTTTACCAGAATAAATTTTATGGACCATGTTTTCTGCATCCATACCGTATTCTTTAAAGTCGTTTGTCAACTGCTCAACCAATGATGTAGTCGGTACAATAATAAGAGCGCTCTTATCATGGTAGTGAAGGTAC
>Ga0209336_10000375_pt1 | contig 23101 bp, 31 predicted proteins | sample LinPmetageLP32_FD_184042 | JGI IMG/M metagenome (GOLD analysis project Ga0209336, IMG submission 184042) | Marine viral communities from the Pacific Ocean - LP-32 (SPAdes) (version 2) | ecosystem: Environmental > Aquatic > Marine > Oceanic | place: Pacific Ocean | collected 2009-08-23
ATAATCACACCTTAATGCATTGACGCAACGAACACAACCTCACGGCTTGTTTGGGTTAGCCGTGTGGCTGTGTTCTTCTCAATCTTTTTTGAAAACATTATTGCTTTCTAAAATATATTCAATGTCACTATATATACTATTGAATATATCTTGATGATGTTCAGTATATTTATATCCATCTCCATCTTGAGATGTTTCTAAACAATTCATACCATATTTATCTTCCATCCATTTAGACGCAACATCTAATTGAATACCAATAAATCTAGGTGCTGGAATATAATATACCTTAGCTGGTTTATCCATTACTTTCCTCCTGACTACAAGACCATTGGAAACTTTCAACAGAATACTTATTGCCCTTCATATAATCTTCAATAAGTTTATTTATATTAACCAACTCTTGTTCAGCTATTTTATAAAAGCCTGGTGTTGTTTTATTTATTGACAGATAAACTTTGAGTTTTATCTTTGCATCAATTTGAAAGTCTATTTCTTTCATACTTTCTTTTGCACCTATGTCGACGACATTCTTAAATATATCAGCCATTAATAATCTCCATCTTTGTTAGCCATAATCGCACGAGCTTCTGCTTCTTCTGCTCGTGCATCAAGGACATTACTACATTCAATTTCAAACTCTCCCATAGGACTGTTGACTGGTATAGCAATACCTCTCTCTCTCATTTCTTGTATGAGTCTTAGACATTCGATAGGTGAGTCACCAAACTCATGTTTGAGTGAGTCAACAAGTTTAGTAGCAATACGATTAAGTAAATTGTCAGCCGACATGGCTTCACTGTTTGATAAATTCATTCGTTCCTTCTCCTATTTATTTATCAATGGTTATTTATTGTTGCATAAACGCAATGATTATGCAACTTCTTTATGCATTTGTTTAGCAATGTTCTTCTTTTGTAAGTCATTGCAAAACGATACAGCATACTTAGCCAAAGACATTGCATCCCACAACACCTTTGGTTTTTGTTTCATAGCTTTCAACCAACCATTTACATAGACAGTTGTATTTGTTGTAGGCTTTGATTGAATCTTTAGATTTGCAGCGATTAAGGCAGTACCAAGTTCAGCTACCAGTTCTTCGAAAGCATACTCTTTTCTTTCTTGTGATAGCTGACGATTGAGCCTGTGCTTTGCTCCTGTCCAATGAATGATCTCGTGTCCAAGTACAGTATAATAATCAATGTCTGATTTGAATTGATCAAAGTCAGGCATCTTGATTATATCTTTAGATGGTACATAACAAGCCTTGTTGTAGCCAGTTTCTTTTACTGCTGGAATATTATCAAACCATTTTGCTGTTTGATTTTTGATGGCTTGATCTGTAATCATTTCTTTTGTTACAAATGTTTGTGGATGTGGTTGTCTTGGAATACCTTTGACTTGATCACGATTGAATACTGCCCATGCTTTGAAGCCATAACATAATTGATTGTCGTCGTCATCCATTCGTAGTTTGGGTTGCAAGATGTATTGATTGAAGGCAGTTGCTGATTGTCCAGCAACATCACCACCTATTTCTTTCCATTGCTGGTAAGTACCCCATTGATTACTGCTGTAATTTTGTTGGTCCTTTACCATGTATAACCAAAAGCAATTCAATCCTTGATACTCGTGTCCTTTGGTATTGATTGGAAATCTGAAATCAGAATTATGCCAGGGCATTTCCCATTTATCTTTGACACCTTTTTCAATGCGATTGATTATTAGATCAACAATTCTATCTGCTTTATTCATTATAGTTCCTCCTCTTTTAATGCTTGGTCGACAGATTCTTTTACTTCTTCAGGTAGTAAATCAAAATGCTCTGATAATATATGATATGCTTTTTGATATCTTTCTAATTGAATAACTGTTCTACCTAATACTTGATGAACAAAATTAATCTGTTCTTCTAACTCAATAATTTTTGATAGTGATTTAAAATGTTCTGATTTAAAATCCATCATTCATTCTCCTCTATATACTGTTCTAATGTTGAGCAACCATAATCGTCGCCTATTAATTCGCATGATAAATATCCACATCCTTCTTCAACTCCATCTATAAATGCAAACTTTTCTTTAGCTGAAGAGAATGAATACTCTTCGTATGAATCAGGATCGTGACCCCAAACTATACCTACTAAGTGTTCATTGTTCATATAAGCTTTGTGTTCTTTAGCTTCCAAGTTTGCTATTGAATCTTTCTCCCATCTTGGAAGTGTAATTGTTAAATGAATGAATGTATTGAGAGTTATACCAGCTATTACAATTTGCCATATGCCAGGATAAGGAAACATAAGTGGATGAGTTTGTATTACATATATTATAGCAATACATAATGGAATACTTAACCATCCAGCTAGTTTGATTTGATTCATCCTACTCATGATTGGTTCATCCTACACATTGCTCTTGCTACTTCTACGTCTTGCAAGATTAAGTGTTTGGTATCTACAAATTTACCAGCATTAAATAAACTAATGTATCTTTCCATTGACATTGTATCAAAGTTAAGATCATTCATGTCTTGGCAATACATTACATAAATTGTAAAGTCGTCGAGTGATATTTCTTCTTTCATAAATTTACTCCAAGTTAATTGTTAATGATAATGACGACGACGTTGTACAGCTACTGCTGTTACTCCACGCCACGTCGTTTGCAGTTTTCAATATCAGTATTGATAGTTGAATTTGATGTCGATATATTTAATTTTAGATTGGTAATATAGAGATTTAGTTGCTAGATATTTTTTGTAGTAGTCCATTCGTCTAACAGCGTGACCAAAGTAATAATATTTTGAAGATAGTTTTTGACGACGACCATCTTTCAATGTGATTATAATTTCAAACATATGATACTCCTATATATAAACAATCGGTGGTTGATAAGCATAAAAAAAGAGGTGGCATTTCAACCACCTCTTAGGGAGAATTGGTTTGTGGATTAACCTTTAATTAAAGCGTCAATCTCGTCTAGTTCCATTAACTTGTTCTTAGAACTAGATGACTTTGAATTTGGAGTCCAATCTTTGCCAACTAATTTCTTGAAGGCTTTAGTATCAGCTTGGTGTCTGTCAGAAAGCTCTTCAAGTTCAGCTTTCTGAGCCTGAATTACGAAGGTTAGCTTAGACATCTGAACGTGGATGACTTCTTGTCCAGAGTATGTCTCACGAAGGTCTGCAAGTTTGACTCTGTTCTCAGAAATTTGATCAGACTTATATTGTATGCTGTTAGCAGAAGTGTAGCAAGCGTCTCTAGCTATTGATTCTCTAAGATATGTTAGTGAATCTCCAGAATGGTAGTTAATAACGGCTAATTTTAATTCTACTAAGTTCTTAGATTTTGTGGTATTTCTAGTCATAATATAGTCTCCTAAAAGTTTAAGTTATGATGCTTTTGCATCGTGATGTCATCCTTACATAAACAATGATAGACGATAAGCTACTACGCGTAATGACGTCAGTCATTAAACTAACGCGTAGATAACATCAACCCCCATACAAGTTAGGCAATGGGTGGTACGGACAAACTTGTATGGGGGTCATTTTTATGTGAGGTTGTCAGCACGATCCTTGCAAAAGCGTCGTGGCTTGAACTTTTTTCTAGGAGACTACATTGTGACTAGAAATGGCACGAAATCTTTTAGAACTTAGCAGAATTCAAATTCGTCGTTATGGTTTTAGTATGTCTTTTAGTACTAAAAAACTAGCATTGTGGAAGTTTCACTCATATCTTAGAGAATTGATAGATAGAGTCTTACGCTTGGTAAACTTATGGTGACAGTATAGAATGTTAGACTGGTCAGATTTCTGAGGTTAGTGTCAAACTCCTTCGTGAGATATGCTGTGGACAAGATGTTAGTCATCCTCAGATTTCTATGCTTACCGAAGTTTCAGGGTCAGAAAGCTGAACTTCTTTCTGTCAAACACCACTGATAGTAAAGACTTTAAGAACCTTTAGTTGGTAAAGATTGGTGTACGAGGAATCAAAGTCATCTAGTTCTTTTAGAACAAGTATGGAAGTAGACGATATTTATGCAAAGGTTGAGTCACAAACCTAGTCTGCCTTAGAGGTGGCTCTGTTTGAAATGACGCAACTTTGGTTAGGCTTAGCAACCAACAACAAAGCTAGCGTGCCTTAGCACGCCAAGCATACAATTTGTATGTTGACAAAGCATATATGGATGCAATAGAAGGGGGACTAGGGGGTTGTCATGAGTTCAGTTTTAGACAATGGTCGTCGACCTTTGACAAAGAAACAAATGCTTTTAGTTGATACACTCGTAGCAGAAGGTTGTAGTATAGCAAAAGCCAGTCAAGAAGCTGGCTATGCTAGTGGTGAGTCTGGAAGAGTCACGGCTAGCAAAGCTTTGCGACTGTCGCACGTGCAAGAGTATATGATGAAGAGGATAACAGAGAGTTTGGGCGTTAATGCTACGCTTGCTAGCGCAAAGCTTGTGAAACTAGCCAGTGGTGCTAAGAGTGAGTACGTACAACTAGAAGCAAGTAAAGATATCCTTGATCGAGCTGGATTCAAAGCACCAGATAAACATATGCACCTACATGCTGGTGAGATTAAAGTTCAGATCGATCTCTCTTAGTAGGTAGGGGGGTTAAAAAACGTTGTACTGTTACTGTTACTCCTCTCTCACTCGCATTTATTTCACGAAGGTTCGGTTTGTGCGTTGCTTACTATAATTTTTTTCCTTTATAAGCTAGAGTATGAAAGATAATACTAAAGTATTTTTAACAGCTATATCAAATGCATTTCTCCCTGAGTTTATGGATAGTGATGAACTAAAGATGAGTACATTAAGCCAGGACACCCAAGATGCACTTCAATCATTTCTTGATGATCAAATGGGCGACGTCGACGAGGGAACATATAAGCAGTTTACATACAAGCATATAAATAAATTTTTTCAAACTAAGTCTATCTTTGAAGATAATAAAGAAGGTCCATCTAAACAACTCAAGACTATACTTGGTGGCTTTGGTGTAAGACGGACAGCAGATGGTTATAATGTTATAGACACCTATGACTTTCATCCAAGAAAGAAGTTTGTAAACACAGATGATGGTGTACTGACAGAAGATTCAAAGAAAGTAAATGTTGGCTACACAGATGTTGCATTACAGTTAGCATATAATTTATTTACTGGCACTGGTGAGGGTGGGAGATTGTATGAACCAGCAAGGATGCTTGGTGGTATTCTACTTCCTGAGAATGAAGATAGAAGTCCTTTAGACCCAACGACAAGTAATAGTTTAGCTATTGATTGGAATATAGGTGAAGGACAATCTGTAAAACAATCTAAACTTACAAACTCAGTTATAGCTGGCTTACCTTCAAAGCCAAAGAGTACATCAACAAGAAATAGGGAGAACTAATATGCCACCAAGAGGTGTTTATAAAGCAAGGCAACAAGAGAGTCGTAGTAGACCAAGCAGACCAGCACAAGAATCTAGGTCAGATCAAAGAGAACAAGAACGACAAGAGAAAGAAAATGCCAGGAAAGCACTAGCTCAATCTAAAGAAAGAGCAAGAGTTGCTTTAAGAAAAAGTCAACTGCAAGCATTGGCATCTGCTAAAGCAAAGAAAGCAAAGGCAACATCTCCAAAAAGAAACCCAGCAGATAATCAGAAACAGATTCAAACAGTTCCTTCAAAAATAAAAACAAGAGCTAGTCAAATAAATAATGCTGTTAAGACGACGACTCAATCTAAGATGTCACCTCCACTTTCAAAGCCAAAGAGTCCAACTAAGTTTACAATCAAAGGTGGCACAATAAAGGGTGGCACTATTTATAAAGACCCAATCACTGGTTCTACACTAGCTGGTCGTGACACAAGAATGAAAGCTATAACTGATCCATCATCTGTAAGAGTACAAAGCTCAAGAGATGCAAGAACTGCTGGACCAAAAGGGTTCACTCGTAAAGGTTCTTTGATTAATATGACACCTGATACTGCTGGACCAAAAGGTTTTACTCGTAAAGGTTTAACTTCTTTTCAAGAAAAGCAAGCTGGTATTGTTAATAATATGAGCAACCCACAAGAAACAAAACTAGACCTTGTAACTAAAGAACCAGTACAAAACACTTTACTTACTGAGCTTTCTAAGAGAAGAAAGAAAAGACAAGGTAGTGGATTTACTGGAATAATGTCACAGATAAGAACACTGCTGGGATAATTGTGGACCCACTTACTGCTCTGGCGACGGCAAGTACTGCTTTCAATGTTATAAAAAAAGGATTTCAAGCGTCGAGAGATGTGGAATCTATGTATAGCGATATCGGAAGATGGATGGGTGCTGTCTCTGATATCAACCAAGCAGAGAAGATGTCAAAGAATCCACCTCTGTTTAAGAAATTATTTGCTGGATCAAGTGTTGAACAAGAAGCAATGGATGCTTTCGCTGCAAAAAAAAAAGCAGAAGCAATGGAAGATGAGCTACGCAGTTGGATAAATATGGTTCACGGTCCTAATGCTTGGGCTGATCTATTAAAGATGCAATCTAAAATTAGAAAACAAAGACAAGAACAGATGTATGCTCAAGCAGAATTTAGAACTAGAGTTATAAATATTGTTGGTATTTTTTTGCTTTGTACGATACTAGGTGGTTTAATAATGTATATAGGATATTTATTTTATTTAAAAAGAACTGGAGAACTATGAGTTTCTTACACATTTTAAAGCCTGAAGAAAGAAGATTACTAAGAACTATTGTAAAGAAAGTACACCTACAGTATGTTCCTAATGAACATAAGTCTGATAGAGAAGCTGATAAATTGATAGCAACAATAGGTCCAGCTACAGTTGAACAACTACTCAAAGCTGGTAAAGATAACAACATTGACAACATTTAAATATAAACCTGACGGCAGAGTATTAAAGGAGTTTATGAGAGATGACTCATTCTTTAGAGGACTGCGTGGTCCAGTTGGTAGTGGAAAGTCGGTGGCGTGTTGTGTCGAGGTCTTTAGAAGAGCGTTGGCACAAAAGAAAAATGACAAAGGTATTCGTCGTTCGAGATGGGCGATTATTAGAAATACCAATCCCCAGCTTAGAACCACAACAATCAAGACCTGGCTAGACTGGTTTCCTGAAAACACTTGGGGAAAGTTTAGATGGGAAGTTCCATACACTCATCTTATAAGCAAAGGAGACATGGAGCTTGAAGTTATATTCCTAGCACTTGATAGACCTGAAGATGTAAAGAAACTATTGTCACTTGAACTTACTGGCATTTGGGTTAACGAAGCAAGGGAAATACCCAAGTCAATAATAGATGCTTGTACTATGAGAGTTGGAAGATTTCCTTCAATGCGTGAAGGTGGTCCAAGCTGGAGTGGTATAATCTGTGATACTAACGCACCTGAAGAAGATCATTGGTGGCCGATAATGTCTGGTGAAGTTCCAGTACCTGATCATATTCCTAAAGAAGAAATAAAGATGCTTGTCAAACCTGATAACTGGTTTTTCTATACACAACCTTCAGGTATGCTAGAAAAAAAGAATGAAGATGGCGACGTCGAAAATTATATATTTAATGATAAAGCTGAGAACAGAAAGAATCTTTTAGGTACTTACTATGAGAATACTGTCAAAGGTAAAACTAAATCTTGGATTGATGTTTATGTAATGAATAAACTAGGATCAATCGTAGATGGTAAACCTATATATCCTATGTTTGTAGGAGAAACTCATACATCAAAAGAAGAAATACCAGTAGCAGATGGTCAACCAGTTTACATAGGATTAGACTTTGGACTAACCCCAGCTGGAGTTTTTGCACAAAAGGTAAGAGGTCGTTGGTTAATACAATCAGAGATTGTAGCTTTTGATATGGGTATTGTAAGGTTCTCTGAATTACTTAGACAAGAGATTGCAACTAAATATGTAAACTGTGAAGCATTAATATATGGTGATCCAAGTGGTGACTTCAGGGCGCAAACAGATGAAAGCACACCATTTCAAATACTTAGAGGTGCTGGACTAAGAGCAATACCAGCACCATCTAATGATGTATCTCTTAGAATAGAGTCTGTTAATAAATCATTAATGAAAATGGTAGAAGGTATTCCAGGATTTTTAGTTGACTATCGTTGTCGTCAAATCATTAAAGGCTTTGAAGGTGGATATCAGTATAGAAGATTACAAGTATCAGGAGAAAGATTCGCAGACAAACCTGATAAGAATATGTATTCTCATATTCACGATGCACTACAATACTTAATGCTTGGTGCTGGAGAAGGTAGATCAATCATTGGAAACAATAAACCATTGCGATCCTTTAATGCTAAACCTGAATTTGATGTATTTCGTCGACGACCAAAAGCGAGAAGAGAAGGTCTATGGTCACGGATGTAGTTAAGTTAAGATTGTTTTTAACAGTATATGGTTTAGTTATGTATCATTTTTGTGCGTGGCTAAAGTCATTTGAATGGAGTATCGAAAATTATGTGTTTTTTTAAAAGTCCTAAAATGGTAATGCCTGAACCTAAAATCGATCCTGAAATCGAAAAGCAAAAGGCTGATGAAAAGAAAAGACAAGAAACCGAAAAGAAAAAACAAGAAGAGTTTCAAAAGAAAACATCTGCTGGTAAAGTAGGTAGACGTTCACTTATATCAGGTCAGTCAGGTGGCATTGGTTATTATGGGGATTCAATGTAATGGTAGAAGTGAACTCAGTCATTCCTATAAACACAGGTTCTGATAAACCAGTTGACTCTTTACTTAGAAGATATGAGAGAGCTAAATCTCACAGAGATAATTGGACATCTTTATTTGAGGAGTGTTATGAGTATGCGTTACCACAGAGAGAAAGTTTCTATGCTGAGACTCCAGGTCAAAGAAGAGACGATAAAATCTTCGACGAAACTGCTGTGGTCGGAGTTCAAGAGTTTGCATCAAGACTCCAATCTGGTCTTGTTCCAAACTTCGCAAGATGGGCTGACTTTGTTGCTGGATCAGAAGTTCCTGAAGAGCAAAGAGATGAAGTCAATTCTCAACTGCAAGGAGTAACAGATTATGTTTTTGAGATTTTACAGAACAGTAACTTTGCTCAAGAAGTCCACGAATCATTTCTTGATTGTGCAGTTGGAACTGGTGTCCTATTATGTGAAGAAGGTGATGCAGTTAATCCAATTAGGTTTTCAGCGATTCCATTACCACACGTTGTCTTGGATGTCGGTCCTGACGACAGAGTTGATTCCATATATAGAGAACGTCAAATCAGGGGTGGTCAACTTTTGGTTGCGTATCCAAAAGCTATTCTCCCAGAAAAATTAAGAGAAGTAGTTAGTAGAACACCTGATGAGAAAAGAAAAGTACTTGAGATTGTTTATAGAGATTATTCTAAAGTCAATGTTATGGCTCATAAGTATTGCGTTATTGACCTTGAGACTAAATCAAAGATTTTAGATGAGCAGTATGAGGGTGTTGGTTCGTGTCCCATAATAGCATATCGCTGGTCGAAAGCATCTGGGGAGGTGTATGGTAGAGGTCCACTTATCAATGCCCTCAGTGCAATCAAGACTACTAATCTAACAATAGAACTTATTTTAGAAAATGCACAGATGGCAATATCAGGTATCTATCAGATGGAAGATGATGGAGTTATCAATCCTGATAATGTTTCTCTTGTGCCTGGAACTGTAATTCCAAAGTCACCTGGCTCTGCTGGATTACAACCTATACCTACTGCTGGAAGGTTTGATGTTGCTGACTTAGTATTAAATGATATGCGTAATAATATTAAAAGAGCATTATATAATGATATGCTTGGTGATCCAAATAAAACACCAGCAAGTGCAACAGAAGTTGCAGAAAGAATGGCTGACTTATCAAGAAGAATTGGTTCTGCATTTGGTAGACTTCAAGCTGAAATGGTAACACCAGTATTACAAAGAGTTATATATATTTTAAAGAAACAAGGTCGTATTGAAATGCCGACTATTAATGGCAGAGAAGTAAAAGTAAGATCAGTTTCACCTTTAGCTATGGCTCAAGCACAACAAGATATAGTTTCCGTCGACAGATTCTTAGAGTTAGTTGGTGGCAGATTTGGACCACAGATGATTAACTTACTAATAGATAGTGAAGAAACTTCTATACATCTAGCAAGAAAGTTTGGTGTTCCTGATAATCTCATAAGAGATAAAGCTAGTCGTGAAGAGATAATTAGAATGACAGCACAGATGGCTCAACAACAACAGCAACAACCTATGATGCCTGAAGAGTAATGGCAACTCCAGCTTGGCAAAGAAAAGAAGGCAAAAATCCTGAAGGTGGATTAAATGCAAAAGGTCGTGCTTCTTATAATGCCAGAGGTGGTAATCTCAAACCTCCAGTATCAAAAGAACAAGCTAAGAAAAGTCCAAAGTCTGCTGGTCGTCGAAAAAGTTTTTGTGCTAGAATGCGTGGTATGAAAAAGAAATTAACTTCTGCTAAAACAGCAAATGATCCCAATAGCAGAATTAATAAGTCACTTCGTAAATGGGATTGTTAAAGGAGATATATTATGCCAATGGGTAGTGGAACATATGGGTCACAAAAAGGTAGACCTTCTAATGATGACAAGATGTCAGGTAAACAAAAGAATTTGCCTGAAGCATTAAAGAAAAAAATTATGGCTTCTAAGATGAAGAAGAAGAAAAAGAATGGCAGTTAATCAAGCTGGTAATTATACCAAACCATCAATGCGTAAAAGAATATTTGCAAGAATAAAGGCTAGTGGCAAAGGTGGAAATCCTGGTCAATGGTCTGCTCGTAAAGCACAGATGTTGGCAAAAGCTTACAAGAAAGCTGGTGGAGGTTACACATCATGAAAACATTAATTAAACTTACAAAAACACAAAAAGAAAAACTTAAAAAACATTCTAAACATCATTCATCTAAACATTTAAAGATGATGAGAGCTGATATGAGAAAAGGAAATTCATTTGGAAAATCACATAAAAAAGCTCAAAAAATTGTTGGAACATAATGAAGAAACCTCAACGCTCTTTAGTTGCTTGGACTAAACAGAAATGGCGAACCAAAAGTGGTAAGCCGTCGACACAAGGTTCAAAGGCAACTGGAGAAAGATATTTACCTTCCTCTGCAATTAGTGCATTATCTGATGAAGAATACGCTAGGTCTACAAAAGCAAAACGTCGTGCCATAAAGAAAGGCAAACAGTTTTCTAAACAGCCTAAGAGCGTTGCAGATAAAACTAAATCGCATAGGAAGTATACATGACAAATATTGGTATAGATGGTTTTAATAGAACAAAAGAAAATGATGAAATGATTTCTGATGCTGTTGGTGCTTGTTTTTCAACACCAATCGGAATAGAAGTATTGAAATATCTTAAAAGTATAACTATAGAAATGGTTGCTGGTCCTGATATTACAGATGCAAAGTTACGTCATTTAGAAGGACAAAGATATATAGTTGGGATTATTGAACGACGAATAGTACATAATCACGGAGTAAAGCAAAATGGAAGAAGCGACACAACCACAAGCAATAAATCAAGAAGCAAACGAGGAGACCCACTCTTCACCAGCAAGACCTGAGTGGTTACCTGAAAAATTTGAGACACCTGAAAATTTAGTTCAAAGCTATGGTGAGCTTGAAAGTAAGATTGGTCAGAAAGACGAATCAGTAAGAGAGCAGTTTTTACAAGAATTAGAAACAGATTTTTATAATGGTAGACCAGCAGACGTTGGTGATTATAAAATTCCTGAAAGCATTGATCCTGAACTTGCACAAGATAATGAAATGTTTAATTGGTGGGCGAATGAAGCCTATGAAAATGGTTACTCACAAGAAGAGTTTGAAACTGGTATAGGAAAATTTGCAGAGTTTATGAACAGTATGCAACCTGATATTACTGCTGAGAAAGTTAAGTTAGGTGACAATGCTGATGCTAGACTTGAAGCTGTTACGTTATGGACACAAAGTAATTTTAATGAAGAAGAGTTTGGAGCAATTCAAATGTTAGCTTCAACTGCTGAAGGTGTTGGAGTTCTTGAAAAGATTATGGAAATGCAAAAGAGTAGTTCATTAAGTGGACACGCAACTGCACCATCATCTATATCACAAACAGATTTAGATGATATGATGCGTGATCCTAGATATTGGAAGCCAGGTGAAAGAGATCAAAACTTTGTAAATAAAGTTACCGAAGGTTTCAATAAACTATATGGGTCGTAAGTATCTAGCTACTATTGGCAAGCTTGAAATAGTAGAATCAAACTTAGATGATGCAACATATCTTCAAGATAATCTAAGACCACAAGATATTCGTGAATGTATGATACATGGTGTTACACCTAATCGTGCATTGAATCTTCCTTTAGTTGATAAGGCTTGCAAAACTTTTACAGCTATTGTCGACGACATTCCTATATGTATGTTTGGTACAATGCAGAACTATGAGAATAAAAAGTTAGCTTCTATATGGTTACTTGGAAGTAAAGGCATAGAAAAAAATTATTTTAGTTTTTTAAAAGCATCTATTGAGCTTATAGAATTACTTCAACAAGACTTTGAAGTACTTGAAAATGTTGTACCTATCGATCATTCAAAGACAATATCTTGGTTAAAATGGTTAGGATTTATCTTTCATAAAGACCCAGTAATTGTAAATAGTTATGCGTGTTTACGTTTTGTGCGTTGTCAAGATGGTTTAGAAGTGCAAATTCTTAAATCGTAATGACCCAATCTATGCTGAAAGACCTTATGACAGACAATCTTTATGAAGCTAAAAATTGGACAATCATCTGCAAACTGAAAAATTTTAACTTACTAAAGGAGACAATCAATGGCTAATACTATTGATACTGCTTTTATTAGACAGTTTGAATCTGAAGTACACCTAGCTTATCAACGTATGGGTTCTAAATTAAGGAACACTGTTCGTACTGTTGCTAATGTCAGAGGAAGCACAGTTCGCTTTCAGAAGATTGGTAAAGGTTCAGCTTCTACTAAAAGTAGAAATGGTCAAATCACACCTATGGAATTGACCCACACAACTGTTGACGTAACGATGGAAGATCATTATGCCGCCGAATACATTGACAAGTTGGATGAAATTAAGACAAATATAGATGAACGTCAGGCAATCGCTAAGTCTGAAGCTGGTGCTTTAGGTAGAAAGACTGATGAAATATTAATCACAGCTATGGATGCTGGAGCTAATTCTACTCAAATACACGATACAAGTTCTGCTATTGAAAAAGCAGATGTTCTTGCATTGTTTGAGCAGTTTGGTGTTGCAGATATTCCAGAAGATGGTGGTCGATATGTAGCAATGAACCCAAAGGGATTTGCTGATCTATATGCAATCAATGAGTTTGCTAGTGCAGACTTTGTTGGTGAAGCTAACTTACCTTTTGCTGGTGGTATGACAGCTAAGAACTTCTTAGGATTTATGTTCTTCTCTTCATCTTCAGTAACTGCTGGTAAGAATATGTCTTATCACACTTCTGCTGTTGGACTTGGTATTGGTGCCGACGTCACAACAGAGTTAAATTACATACCTGAAAGGGTATCTCACCTTGCAACGTCTATGATGTCTATGGGTGCTGTTGTCATTGATGACAATGGTGTCTATGAGTTCTTAGACAACAACAGTTAGGAGGTTTAAATGGCTTATAGTGCAAGTGGATTACACCGAATAGGTGGAGCAAGTGGGGTAAATTTATGGATTTATCAAACTGCAGATGCGATTGCAACTGTTAATAGTGCTGGTTATTTTAACAGCTCTGCTAATATGTTGAACGTCAGAGACTTAATAATTGTTATGGATACTAATGTTCCAACAACAAATTTCTGTACTGTTCTTTCTAATACTGGTTCAGTAGTTGACGTTTCAGACGGAACTGCTGTAGCAGAAACAGATGGCGATTAAATAATATGGCTACATCAACATCAGCAACCTCACCCATTGACGTATGTACAAGGTCGTTGGTGTTGATTGGCGCCCAACCAATAACATCTTTTAGTGATGGATCGAATGAAGCATTAGTTGCTGTTAATCTTTATGAAGATACTGTTCAAGCATCTTTAGTAAATACAAGATGGAGATTTGCAGTTAACCAAGCAGTAGGAAATAGATTAACAGATGCACCTACTGGTAGATATAATTCAGCTTACCAAATACCTTCTGACTCATTAATGATAAATGCCGTTACAGTAAATGATAGAAGTATAGACTATCAAATTTATGGCAACTTTATTTTCAATGATGCAAGTGTTAATGATGTCGTCGTCATAGATTATAATTTTAGACAAGTAGAAGCTAACTTTCCAGCATACTTTGTTCAAGCTGTTGTCTATGAATTATCTGGACATTTCGCATTAGCATTAGCAAGAAATGATAGTATGTCTAACAATATGTTTGAGAAAGCTAGGTTCTTTATGCAGAAAGCTAGAACATTAGATAGTCAACAACAAACAACTCTTAGACTTTCAACTAATCGTTTTGTTACTTCAAGAAGGACAACTGGTACACTATCGAGTAATGTCTAATGGCTCGTATTCGTATTCCCCTCAACAACTTTGAAAGAGGTGAAGTTTCTCCATCAATGACATCAAGAACTGATTTGAATGTATATGTTCAATCAGCAGAAAAAGTAAGAAACTTTTTTCTTATGGCAGAGGGTGGATTAAAACGTAGACCAGGCACAGAGTTTATTCATAAGTTTACAACTGTTACAGTAGATAATTCTAAAAGATTGCAAGTAAAGATTGAACCTTTTTTATTCTCAGATGATGAACGATACATTGTAGCATTTAGTGCTGGTAGGTGTGACTTCTTTCGTATTGTTGCATCAACTGGTGCTATATCACATATTCAAGGTTTAACAACAGATACAGATAGTGCAACATTGCCGTGGACTGTTGATACAATAGAAGATCAAACAATAGCACAGTCTGCTGATAATATGTTTGTTGCACATAAATCTCATATACAAATGAGAATAATTAGAACTGGTCTTACTACATTTGAAGTAAGAAAGTTTGCATTTGATGAAACAACTGCTAGCGATCAGAAGTTTCAACCTTATTTTACATTTCAGGAAAGTGGGGTAACATTAACTCCACAAGCAACAAGTGGCTCTGGAAAAACAATGACTACCTCATCTGCTTATTGGGAGTCTGGTCACGTTGGTACTATTGTAAGATACAAAGGAAATGAAATACTAATTACTTCAGTAACAAATACTACTGTTGCTGTTGGTACAATTAGAAAAACTTTATCAGGTACAACTGCTGATACAGATTGGGATGAACAATCATATTCTACTCTTAGAGGTTTTCCTAGTGCTGTTACATTTCATGAAGATAGATTATGGTTTGCTGGAACAACAAGTCAGCCTGATGCCATATGGTCATCTAAAAGTTCTGAGTTCTTTAACTTTGATGTTGGTACAGCACAATCAAATGAGAGTATTCAGTTTGCTATAAGTGCTGGTGAATTTAATTCTATAAAGCATTTAACAAGTTCACGAGATTTACAAGTGTTCACAAGCACAAGTGAATTTTTTATACCATCATTTTCAAGCAGTGCTTTGACACCAACTAATGCACAGATTCGACGACAAACACCTTTTGGTAGCTCAGGTGTAAGACCGATACCATTTGATGGTGCTACTGTATATGTTCAAAGAGGTGGTAAAACTGTTAGAGAGTTTGTCTTTAGTGATGCTGAAAGTGCTTATGTATCAACACCTATATCATTACTTAGTTCACATCTTGTGGTTGATCCAACTCAAATGACAGCTATGCGTGGTGCATTAGCAAGACCTGAAAGTTATGCTTTCTTTGTAAATAGTGATGGAACTATTGCTGTGTTTCATTCTATTCGTAATGAACAAAAGGCTGGATGGACATTATGGACAACTGCTGATACTGGAACTACTGGTGGTTTTCACAGTATGTGTACTATTGATGAAAGATTATTCTGTGTAGCAAAAAGAGATTTAGGTGGTGGTACTGTTCGCTTTATGCTTGAAGAGTTTTTAGATACAGCTACTTTAGATTGTAGTGATGACTTTAGTGGAAGTAGTGGTGTGTTTACAACTAATTCAATATTTGAAGATAATGCAAAACTCGACGTCGTTTCAGGTAATGATTATTTAGGTAACTTTACTCAAGGTTCTAATCAGATTAATGTATCTGCTGTAAGTACAACAAGTTCAGCAGAGATTGGTTTTGGTTTTACTGGAACATTAACAACGCTTCCATTAGATGCTCAAGTAGATGGTGGTCCTCTTACAGCAGAACCAAGACAAATAACACGAGTTAATTTAGACCTTATAGAAACTTTATCTGTATCTATTGGTACTGGTGGAACTTCTGTTCCATTAATATTACAAAGTACAACAGATGATTTTTCATTAGGATTATCAAAATTTTCTGGAAAGAAAGAGTTTAGAATGTTGGGATATAGTACAGACCCAAGAGTTTTTCTAACTCAAACTGCACCAGTAGCTTTACAATTAAATGGAATGGTAGTGGAGGTAGCTTTCTAATGTGTGTTCCAACACCACAATTATTATTATTTACAACAGTAGCATCAGGCGTAAGTGGTATGTTATCAGCAAGGGCTGGTTCAAAAGAAGCATTAAGGGCTGGTCAAAGAAATGCTGAAAGAATAGAGCAGCAAAAACAAGTTGCATCATTAACTGGTGAACAAGAAACAACTGCACTACTTCAAAGTTTTTCTCAATCAATGGCATCAAATATTGCAATGAGAGCAATGATGGGAAGAGACGCAAGTGATCCATCATTCAGAGCATTTGAGAAATCAAACTTTAATACATTAGAAACAGACTTACAACGTATGGCAATACAAGGTTCTAATATTCAAAAGAATTATGACTTACAAAAATTTGAAGCTATATCAAGTTCTACAGACAGAGCCAAAAGTATAAGACGACAAGGATTATTAAACTTAGTTGGAACTGGTACTCAAGGTATAATGCAAGCTAGAGAAGTAAAGGTAGATTAAGAATGAAAATACAAAGATTTAAAAATCAAGTATTTAATAAACCAGTAGGTGTTGTCCGTTCACAAGAAAGAACAGCAGACACAGAGACCTGGCAAACTATATCAAAAATATCTTCAGCCTTATCAGGTGAGTTTTATAAGAAAGCTGTTGAAGAAGCTAAAGATGCTGGCATTAAAAAATCATTATCTGTCGACGTCTTTGATGAGAATATGCAAATAACAAAAGCTCCTATCAGTATGGGTACAGTTGGTACAAAGGCTTTTGAACAGAATATGCTTAGACGATATGAAACTAAGATGAGAGGTTTATTAGATAATAAGATAGGTGATTCATTAAGAACTAATCCAACTGATACAGACCAATATAATAATGATGCTTCAATAGCTGTAGCTGGATTAATTGATAAAGCTGATCCTAGTATGAAAGGTATTCTTACTGATTATGCAACAGCAAAGATTGCTATAGGTGCTAATACAGTAATGGCAAATACAAAAAAGATAGAAGATGAACAGTTAGTTTTAGATACTGCTCAACAAACTGAATCAATGGCTAATCAAGCTATCAATGCGTTTTCAAATGGAGATGATCGTACTGGTAATCAGTTAATGCAAACAATAGAATTTGAGTATAATGAGCTTGTGACGGAAGGTGTAATAACTGGAGGAGGAGCCAACAATAGAATGGTAGAATTAAGAAGAAGAGTACTAGAACAAAGAATTGGTATTGCATTAAATGATCTTTCTTCTGATGAAATAATAATGGTTTCAGATAGTTTTGGTAAACAACAATTAAATGATCTTCCTGATACAGACACTATGGTTGCAAGAAATGCTTCATTTAATAGAATTAAATCATTACTTAATAATAATCCTCATATATTAGATAACCCTACAATTAAAAGAGTTATTAATGGTGTAAAAGTTAGTCAAGCACAATATGAAGATAGTGTTAAGGATGAAAGAAAAGCACAAGGATTTATAACCCAATTATCAAATGGACAAAGAATGGATATTGGTAAGAATGAAATGCAAACTTATACCCAATTTGTATTTAATCAAGCTGGTGTTCCATTAACTGTAAACAATCAAGGTTTTATTCAAGCACCTACCAAAGATCAACTTCTTTTATTAGCTGATTCAAGAAATCCTAAATCTGCAAATTTTTATAGAATACTTGCAGAACAAAAAAAGATGCCAAAGATTATGGAACATAAGTTTGAAGCTCTTGTTGATGGTACTTTAGATGCAGAAGAAGGATTTGCTGTCTTAGAGATATATCAGAATATGGCAAATAATATGTCGACGACTGGTATTCATAGAGATTTAACGCAAGGTATGGGTATGAGAGATACTGTTTCACAAAAGATGAGAGCATTAGATGCTATGCTTACATTTAACAGTACAATGGAAGGTATAGAAAGAGCAGTTGCAAAATTAAATCAACCAGAAGATGAGCGTTTTTCATTTATGATGAAAGATATAAATGCAACGCTTAAAGATAAAAATGGTGGTCAATTTATTTCACAAGTTTCAACAGCCAAAAAAATATTAGCAGATGAATTAAATAGAGAGATAGGTGATTTTGGAATTGTTAATGAAGTTATAGATGAAACAATGTATCTTGCTAACTTTATTGGCGTCGAAAATGCTGTTAGTACAATGTCAGCTACTGTTGCTAGAGGATGGATTCAATCTAAATATGCAGTTGATATGGTATCAGGTGGTAACCTGAAACAAACAAGGTTTGCTCCTGAAGTTATATTTCAAGGAGAAGCATTAAATACATTTGAAAAAAAGATTAAAGATTTATCAGGTATAAATAATCCAGTATTAGGAGAAAACTTATTTGTTATTGTTGATCCTAATTCAGCAAATACAAATGTTCGATATTATTTAGCAAGTGGTGAAGGTAATGATCTTAACCCTATTCTTAAAAAGAACGAAGAAACTGGTGAAAATGAAATGATATCTATTGAGCTTATTGAGTTTGCAGATCAAATGAGTGCTGAATATAAAAAAATGTTAGAACGAAATCTTCAGTATGCTGGGATGATAGTTAAACAAAGTAAAAATGCACACGATTATAAATTTTTATGGAGTGGTACTTCTGGTGGTTTTGGTGCTGGATTAGAGTTAGATATGATGTTAGGTAAATAGTTTGGTTGATATTGGTAAACCATTAATAGCATATGATAGTATGTCAATGGGTGAAGCCGACCCATCATTTTGGGATGGTATGTCAGCAACTTATGGTTATCAGTACAGACCTATAATTGGTGCAATGTATGGAACTTCTTTTGAAGAAGATGATAGTTTTAATGTTTTAGATCATTTAACGTCAGAAGATTTAGATGACAGAAACCAAGTAACAATGCTAGCTACAGCTAGATCAATAGATCATTTAAATTATTTGAGAACGCATACTGCTTTGATGCGTGAAAATAGAGAAGTGCTAAGTAAAAGTGGTTGGGGTTCAATGATAACTGCTGGAATTTTGGACCCAGTAAATTTATTATCTTTACCATTCAAAGGTGTAGGTATTACAGCTAGAGCATTATCAGGTGCAAAGTCAGGTTTTTTTATTGGTGCTGGAACAGAACTTATACGAGCGCCTTTTGAACCTGATGCTACCCTGACAGAAAGTGGTATTAATATACTTGGGTCGACGGCATTAGTTGGAACATTAGGTGGTATCACTGGTGCTTTTTCTGGTCGTGCATCACAGAGATTTGTTAATGAGCAAACAGAAGTACAAAATAGTTTAGACGTTAATCCTACTGGTAGTTTTGATTATAAAAATAATTGGTTTGTAAACTCTCCAATGTTTAAATTAGTTTCTTCACCATTTAAAGCAGTACTACAAGCTGATCTACCTACATCTACAAAAAAATTTATGACACAAATTGGTGCTGATGGTGGATTAACACAGATGTTAAACAAAGCTGGACAAGGTATATCATCTGTATTTATGAGATCAGTTACATATATGGGTGACTACTATGCTCATTCAAGAAAATTAACAAGTCACTATCATAATTTTATGAATCAAGCTAATCAACCAATAGGTTTTGGTTCAAGTGGATTAAGAGAGTTTGCAGAAAGATTAGCTAGAGAAAGAATACTAAGAGAAGCTCAACCAAATAGACCAAAACTATCAAGCCACGAAGAAGCATTTATAAATGAGATGGATGTATTCTATACAAAGTATGGTGTCGATATGTTAAATAACGGATTACTTGCTACAAAAGATTCAATCAGTAGAAATATTACAAGACTTACTAATGACGTCGACGAAATAAATGCACAGCTTAAGATTGAAAAAAACACAAGAGCTAAAGTAAAACTTAGAGAAATACTTGGTAAACAAAAAGCCAGGTTAAAAGATCAGGAAGATTTGTTAGCAACTGGTTATGATCCAAAGTACAAAGGTGTTTATTATCCTAGATATTTTAATATTGATGCAATAGCAAATGATATGGATGGTTTTAAAACTATACTAAGAGATTGGTATACAGCTAATCCACTTAGTCCAAACGCAACTGCAAGTGATATTGAAAGATCAGTAAATAAAACTGTTGATAAAATATTAAATAAACAAAATCTTGAAGATGATTTTATGGGTCACGGATTATCCAAACATTTAAGGCATAGAGAACTAGATGTACCAAATCATTTGTTATTAGATTTTATTGAGATAAATCCACTGGATACTGCAATGTATTACATGATGAGAACTGGATCAAAGATTGAATTTGCAAATACATTTAAAGGCAAGTCAATGGATGAGATGGTTGATGCCGAAGAACTTGCTATGATTAGACACGGCAATACTGCAAAAGCAATATCAGAAGCAAAACAAAATCTTTTTCATATGTATGATCGTGTTGTAGGTACAGCAATACAAAGACCTGATGCACTTAATAGAAGAATATCAAGAGCATTAACAGATTGGACAGCTTATGCTTTTCTTGGTCGTGCTGGTTTGTCGTCGTTACCTGAACTTGGAATGATTATAATGCAACACGCAAGTAAGCAAGGTCCACTTGGTAGAGAACAACTTGGTGCTACATTAAAAGCATTAACAGATTTAAAAACTATTGGTCTAAGTGCTAAAGAAGTACAGATAGCTGGTGAAGCATTAGATATGATACTTGGTGTTGCACAGAATAGAATGTATGAAGATTTTTTAAGATCACCTTTTACTAAAGGTTTGAGTAAAGTAAATGAGCAAGGCAAAAGAATATTTTATACAGCTAATTTATTGGCACCAATTACTCAAATAACAAAACAAATGGCTGGAATCTTAGGACAACATTCATTGATAGATCGTTCATTAAGATTAGTTGCTGGAACTATTGACCAAGAAGGTGTTGAGTTACTTGCAAGATACGGCATAACAATAAGAGATGCTAAAAAAATAAAGAAACTTGTCGACGACGGAAAAGTACAAACAAGTGACACTGGCAGACTATTCTTGGCTAATACAGAAAGCTGGGGAAACGATCAACTCGTGCGTAAGTTCCGTGGAGCATTGGCAACTATGACAAGAAACACAATCATAAATGCTACTCCAGCAGACAAACCAAAAATCATTGATGGAGTTGTTTATGCTAGAATGAATCCAGCTTTAAAAGCATTAGGGTTTAAAGTAGACAAACGCTCAAGCTCTATGGGATATGAGGTAACAAGAATTGAAAATGGTTTGATGGCATTACCATTTCAGTTTTGGAACTATACATTAGGTGCAACAACAAAGATACTTGGTGCTGGATTTGATGCAGATAGAACTGGTAAAGTTGCTGGTTTTGCTTCAATGATTGCTCTTGGTTATCTTACTCTTTATGCAAAAAATCCAAGAAGTTTTAATAATATGGATTATGAAGATCAACTTACAAGAGCAATAGATCAAACTGGTATTACTGGAATTTATAGTGATTTATTTTATATGGGTTTACATGCAAGACATAGAATGGGTAATTTAGATCGTGATGATACTGTAATACAACCTAAGTATAGAGTTAATCCTCCATCAGAACTAGGTGCTGGTTTAGAAACTGTATCTGATTTTGCTGGTGCTTCTCCAAGTTATTTGTTCGATGTCGCAGATACAGCATATTTATTTGGTAGTGGTCAATCAGATGAAGCAATTAAAAAAGCTTTGAGATTAACTCCAGTATCTTCTTTATATGGCATGAGAACACTTATGGGTGAAGTAGAAGATGCGATTACTCCAAGAGGGAGATTTTAATTTGTGCGTTGTTTGTTATTTTAAAAGATTATAGGGTGCGATTATGGCGTTAGATATTAGTGCAACAAGTCCAAGAGTCCAATATACTGTAGGTAGTTCGTCGACGACGACATTTGCTTATGGGTTTCCCATCTTTCAGGAAGCTGATCTTAAAGTTTTTGTTGATTCAACACTTCAAACATTAACAACACATTATTCTGTTACTGGCGAAGGAACGACATCAGGTGGTAATGTTGTCTTTGGTAGTGGCTTAACAAATTGTACTGTTACAATTTTTAGAGATGTAACAATAGCCAGGACAACTGACTTTCCAACTTCAGGAGCTTTTCAGGTTGATAGTTTAAATACAGAGCTTGATACAATCACAGCTGTACAGCAAGAACTTGATGATGGTATTATAAGATCATTAAGATTAGATAATGAAGATGGTACTGTTGCAATGACACTACCTTTAAAAGCTGATCGTGTTGGAAAGATACTCGGATTTAATTCTTCTACTGGTATTCCAGAATCTTTTGTATATCTCACTAACGAAAATACAGTTGCATTAGATGGATTAACGGCTGGTACTGTAACAGCAAGTAAGTATGTTCTTGTTGATAGCAATAAAGATATTGGCACATTTAGAAATGTAACTTTATCAGGTGCATTAACTTCTGCCACATTAGATATATCTGGTAATGCAGACATTGACGGCACATTAGAAGCTGATGCGATAACAGTAAATGGGGTTACACTAGCAGAAACGATTTCTGATACTGTCGGAGCAATGGTAGGGAGCAATACAGAAACTGGAATAACAGTTACTTATGAAGATAGTGACAATACTCTTGATTTTGCTTT
>Ga0209336_10000376_pt1 | contig 23070 bp, 22 predicted proteins | sample LinPmetageLP32_FD_184042 | JGI IMG/M metagenome (GOLD analysis project Ga0209336, IMG submission 184042) | Marine viral communities from the Pacific Ocean - LP-32 (SPAdes) (version 2) | ecosystem: Environmental > Aquatic > Marine > Oceanic | place: Pacific Ocean | collected 2009-08-23
AGCAACATACCAATGTCATCATTTGACATATCGGTATTTGTTCTAAGATATGATGCTAGGTCTTCACCTTTAGATTTTAAAATTCTGTCAAGGTTAACACCAAATGTACCTTCACCATCCATAACGTGGCGTAGTAAAAGCTTAGATAAATATTTAGTACGCTTGGCAAAAGCTTCGGCTGATTCTTCACTGCCTTTAGTTTGTTTCATAGACCGTGCAATAAATTCTTCTAATTTCTTTCTGCCTTTTCCAGGATATTTACGGTCAAACTTTTCTATTAGTTTGTGTACTTTTTTCTTAGACCAAGTACGAGTTAAGTAGTTTTTGTTTGCTTTAATATCTTCTGCACCTTTGACACCTACCTTTTGTGCAAGCGTTAGTACATCTTCATAAACTTGTGCTTGTACTTTAGCTACCTTGTTTGCTGCGGGCGATACGCCTGCACCACCATTACGAATTGACTTAGCAATTAGTTCATTAAACTCTTCTCTTGTAGCTTGTGAGTATAAATTTTTAACACTTAACTTACGCTCTTTTAAAAATTCTTTAAATGCAGGTACATAAGAACGGTAGTATTGCGTTCTAAATTTACCAGACTCAATATGTTTAATAGCGGTAGCCGTAGCTTCTCTAACTATGCCACCAGTAGCGTTAGGGTCTTCAGTTAGTATCTTAGCCATCTGACGCATTAGTGGACTTGACGATGAGTTCATTGCAGCAAAACGGTCAAACCTAAAGTATCTCATAACACTTTCAGAAAGACCTTTGTCTTTAGCAATTTCTGCTTCATCAAACATTTTCTTTGTTCTTAGAAATGCTCCAACTTCTTCATCAGTAGCGTTATCCATTACTGGTGATGAGTCATCAAGTTTACATTCTATCATTTACATTTCCTTATTTCGTTAGTTCCATCTTCATTCTTTACTACAATATATTCTTCACCGTCACGGACTTTGTGTTCTGTATGTCCATCAGTTCGTATTGTACCTTGGAATGTATCTACAGGTTCATCATCAAATAAATCCATTTGTGATTTTACTGTGGCGTTAGCATCAGTGTTCATAGCCTTTGTGCCTTTTTCTGTAAGGTTAAGACCTTCTTCTGCTATTACATCTTTTGTTACTTCTTTATCAAAATCATCTAAAGCTTTTAAGTACGCTTCATCTGTACCGCCCGGAGTTACTGTCTTATTACTTTTCCTAAGACTTGCAAAGAAACCACCAAGACCTGCTCCTAAGATTGCCGCATAATAAATATCTTCAACATCCATTGTTTCATTCTGGCTAACCAACACGGCCTCTAAAGCTGCGTTAGTTGTACCTGTCAATAAGGCTGCTCTAAGCATCCGACCAAGGCGTGTAACTTTAGCACCATAAATAAACGGGGCTGCCACACCTTCAGTAGCAATGGTTACTCCCAAAGCTACAGGGTCTAAAACACTGACACCAAGCATTGCTATAATTCCAGGAACTGTACCTTCAGCCATTATAGTCTTTAATAATTTTTCTTCGTCTTGAATCCTAGATGCAATAGAATGCATATGGGCAAGCGATACGGCTTCGCCTAGTGCATCAATATCATTAATTTCATATTGTTTTTGAATACTCTTAACTAATTCTACATCTAATTCTTTAAGTACAAAATCGGGGTCTGGTTTAAAATCTGCTTTATTTGCTGCATCATAAATAGCTTTACCTACCCATAGATGCTCCGCACCTGCTCCAATAACACTTTTGTTTGTAACACCAAAGAAGTCTGTTTCTGTTGAAAGCTTGTCTTTTAATGCTTCTGCATCAGCTTCTATTTTATCTACTTGTTTTCTTGTTAAGATTGGTTGTACTTTAGACCGCCCCCAATGAGGTTGACTAAAGACCATTGGTGAATTTTGTGTGTTCTCTATTGTAGACACCTTGTCTTTCATACTATCAAGGTCACCAAGAACTTCTTTTAGTGTACTATTTTTATATTTAGCTAGGGTAGCTTCTTTTGGTGTCAGTACTACAGGCTCAACTTTTTCTTTAGGAGCAACCAGTACACTAGGGTCAGTATAAGGATTTTTTTGTAGTGGAACTACTGGTGTAAAATCTTTTGAAATAATTGGTTTACCGTCAACCGTTGGTTCTTGAATATCTATACCAAGTGTCAACGCTTCACGCTTTAATTCATTATCTAATCTTGATGTATCAACTTCTGGTACTTCGCCACTTACAGGTGTAACTACTTCTTCTGTTCCAGATGTGGTAAACATATTAGTTACACCATCAACAATTTGATTGACACCTTCTTTTTGTGCCTCACCTAAAGCAATCTGTGATTCACCGTAAGTTTGCATTACGTCACCAATGCCATCAACTACATTACCTGCAAAGCTTGTTACGTTGTCAGCAACATCACCTGCAATTTCTGAAGCACCGTCTACAAATTTATCAAAAAGACTATCTTGTTCTTGTGTACCGTCAGTGGTTACTTGATTTTTTTTTAATGGGGCAGCGACTGAAAAATCACCGCTTGAAGAAGCTGAGTGTATAGCGTTTCCTGTATTAACATTAGAGTTACTACCGTCACTATAGTTATATGTAATTTGTGTACCTGTTCCGCTACTTCCAATATTGTATTTATTAATAACAGCAAGACCTAGTTCACTAGCTGCATTATTAAAATGTTTTACCCTACGAGAAACTAACCCATTCATCACTCCACTTTTGTCAGTCTTTGGGTCATTAGCAGAAATAATGTCAAGTGTATTGCCTAACGCACCTTTATAATCCCCTGCAACAATATCATTTCTATAACCAGTAAAAAGTTTTCCTGCATTCCATTGTTGGTCAAGCGTAATAATTTTCATGGATTTAGGTAGGTTATCCCAAGTATCTCCTCCAATATTATTAGCAATCTTACCGTGATGCCACACTAACATTTTTCTCGCTAGTTCTATATCAGATGCAGTTTTAGCAAACTCTTGTAACTCCTTGGGGATGTTTGTAATACCAAAACCTCTAGTACCACCACCACCTTCCAATGCCATTGCACGGCCTTTTGTGCCTTCATCTTCAGCAAGTATTTTTAGATACTCTTCTATAAATTCATTTGATAATGGCATTAATTATTCTCCATATTTTCTACAGGTTGTCTATTCATTCTAGTGTAGTGTTTACTTAAATTTCCTTCGCCATCTACCAAACCTTTTAAAACCCAAATAACCATATACTCTCCTGTAGGTTCTCCCGCTTCGTTATTAATTGCTCTAACTTCAATCGCTTTAGCATCCTCATTTAATTTGAATGTATACTGCAATCGCTCTACGGTCATGCCTTCTGGATAAACACTGTTGATTTTACTCATGTCGGTGTCCACACTAACTGCATTATTTGCATCTGGTTTTACTGACTTTTCTACTGCTTCATCTATTTTCTTTTGAATCACTATATTTTCTAATTGTTTAATTTTATTTTTGTAAGAACCTTTTACTAGGTTTTCAATATTTTGGTCAGCCATTGCTCCTGCTATAGTTTTCTCACCAGTGCCAAACACTTCTTCATGTGTGTATGTCATTCTAGTTTTAACCACTGTGCCATCTTGTTTTGTAAAATCTACCAAATCCAGGATAGGCTTACCTAAACTGTCAACCATAACAAACGTGCCATTTAAATATGGTACAAGAGTTAAATCATCGGCATCATATTGTGGGAATTGTTTAGCTACCTCAATTGCTAGAAAAGCACTTTTAGTTTCAAGGGCAGCCAAGTCTGTGCTTGCTAAAGGAAACTTACGCTTGTTCCAAACTTGGTCATTGATAACAACGTAAGTAGATTTAAGATGTTCTTCAGTAGCTTTTTCTGCACTATCAACATCCATGCCAGAGTTTAAATACATTTGCATTAAGCTTCTGCCATTTAACCTAGCTTGACCGTTTAAATTACCACCTTCTAACTCCATGTCATCTAGTGATTTATTTAAATCGGTAATGCTTATAACTTCTTTCCAATAATTATTACCTAGTTGTTGAGCCTTCCACGCTTTAACAGCCGCAGTAGACAAATCGTTTTCACCAGTTTCCATAAGAACATCAATAGATTTGTAATAAGCTTCTTGGGAATCGGACAAGTAATCGGCTGCGGGGTTATCTACAATTCCTTTTTGACTCATTTTTTTCCAAAGGTTGTAGCCCATAGTTACTCTGTCCATACCATCGGCATCATAGATTTCATCGTTGTTTGGAGCTGCAATACCGTTAAGAAGTATATCTTCCATTTGTGGTATAACGACACCATTTTTTCTAGCTAAATCCATTAACACATTGTTAGCGTAATTAGTTGCTATCACGGTTATCTGGTCTTCAGTAAGTGTTGTGCCTTTTAAAGTTTCATTATTAGGGTCTTTTAATTCAGCTATTTTCTTAGTAACTAAATCGTTAGTAATTATTTTAACACCACTTCTAAGGTCTTTTTTAGATAGGTTAGATGCTCTTGCATTACCATTCATTAAAGCGGTAGCAGGGGCTAAATCAATAATACTGCTCTTTGCAATCGTTCTAATCTGTTTAAGAATGCTTGCTGATTTATCTGCGGTTGAATTTGTATTAAGAAAAGAAGGCAATTCATTATCAGCACCACGTTTGTGGTTTAGATATGCCTCAACAGCTTTGAGTGTTTTTGGATTACCGTTAGATGTAACAATAGCTTGCTCTAACATATTAAGAAGAATGCTATTTGCTGCACTAGGATTAATAGGGTTTTCTTTACCCGATACTGTAGAGTAATCTTTCATCTTACCTACTTCATCACGCCAAGCATCTTCTACGTTAGCAATGATGTCAACAATCGGGGCTGTAGGGTCAGCCGAAAAAGCTTGTTGGAATTTTGTATAGACAGTATTTTCTAAGGCTCTAATTTTACCGTCTTCTTGTGCTTTTAATTGCACACCTTTCCAAGAACTTTTAGCTTCTCCCATCAAAGAGACATAACCACGCTTGTATGATTCACCTTTACCATCAAAGCTTCGCTCAACTGAGCCATACCATGCATCTAGGTCAGCCGTTTCCATATCATTAGGAGCAGTTTGATTTAGTTTTTCAATATCTTGCAAGGCATGAGCCATACCAAAGTTTACGTTTAGTACATTTTCTGCATACTTTTCTTTCAATGGTAACGCCCTAGGGTCATTGTTAGTCATTAGTTTTTTAATTTCTTCGGGGTCTGTAATACCTTCGTTCTTTAAAACATCCAAAGCAACTTGTGCTTCATCTCTAATGTTCTTTAAATTACTATCTACATATTTATCAAAGCTTCTATTAAAGCCCTTCATTGAGTCAGCAATTTGCAACAACTCATTTGTCTTAGGTGCTTTTAGATTAGTAGCGACAGTTGATTGGTAGTACACTCTATCCGTACCACCTCTGTAGGTTGTTCCCCCACTATACTCGTTGTCAGCCATTATATCTCCTTATGTATTATGCGTTTTTTGCTACTTGATAATCAACACCCGCAGATGCTGAATCAATTGCTAATCCCATTAAGCTAGGTCTTTGCGGAATAGGTTGACTATACCAAACACTTTCCATAGCACCGTATGCTTCCATACGTTTACGGTCTAGTGATGCTAAATCAGATTCAAAACCTGCTTGGTTCTGATTAAAGTCTACGTTAGCATCTGTATTAATATCCCGTAGAATTGCATTTGTATTACCTGCACCAAGATTTAACATCTTAGCTACCGCAGCTCTACGTTCTTTTCTTAATTTTAAATCCGCTCTTACTTTGTCTTCGGCTTTAGCCTGTTGGTTTTGGTTAATAGCAGTAACGTCTGTAAGATATCCCCGTGTAGCCCGACCTCTGTTTGCCGCATTTATCGCCTCTTGTTGTTTTGCTTTAGCTTTCTGGCCTTGGTACTCCATGACCTTCCCGCCAATTGCAAGGGCAACTTGTGCTTCGGGTGTACACATATTATCTTCTCCTCATTAGTAAATGGAATGGCAAATCTGCATATCCATAATTTCTTGTTTCCATGATTTGAAATCCACAAAATTCTAACCACTTAACAGATGTATAATTTCTTACGTCTATCCAGTTAAAGATAAACTCATAATTTTTATTTAATTCCTTAACCCATTTACGGCACAACTTAATAAACTGTGGTTTGTGCATCTCATCAAAAAGTTTATCACTAGTCAGCATCCACGCTACACCCCAGTTGGGAGCGTCACTTGGACAAACACCAAACATTCCAATGATTTCTTCATCATCACTTACCATCGTGTAGATATCAGAATTGGGTTTTGTAAACGGTAAGACTAAAGCTTGAAAAGCATCTACATTATCTGATGCTCTAATTTCTTCTACGTCACTTTGTTTTATTTTAGTGTGTAAATCCTGGACATCAGCCAACACACCTTTTCTAACGTATCCCATTATATAGAGGCTGCTCGATTCTTATAATATCCTTCAATCTCTGCCGATATAAAATGACAAGGCAGATGACTAGCTGAAGTTATTGTAGCTGTATACTTTGTGTTTTCTGATTGAATAGGAATACTAAACACTCCACTGTCAATGTTAGGTTGCCCAATTAAAGTTGATGAGCCACCAACAATATTACCTGTCATTGTGTAGTCGTGTACAGGTTTGTTGTTAGCTGCAATGGTAACTTTAAAAAATCCAGAATCTTCATAAGCTAATTTCATTGTTCTTATTTGATACCGTCCACTAACTACAGAAGCAGTGCTTTCTCCACCTTTTCTAATGTATTGGGTACTGAACTGATAAGTAGAAGTATACGCTACTCCTAATAGGGCAGATATATGATTACCTGCTACAATTACAGTTGTGCCACTTTGACTAACTACAGGTAAATCTGCACCGTTTGATGCTTTTACAACTTTGATTGTTTGTGTTGTGTTATATGGCAACGTATAAGTTGTTTGGTCTGTACCAGAATTATATGTGCCTGTAACAGCCGTTAACATATCTAAATGTACAGGAAAATTTAGTCCACTATAATCTGGATTTCGTAAATCAATACGGCCTAGTTTTGTATTAGTATTTTCGTTGTATAAGACATAAATATAGCTGTCATATTTTTCTGCCGATAATATTTGGACACCATCAAAAATCCACTGTGACCACGATGACTGTGCTTTTTTATCGGAATCCCAAAAGTATTTATAGATATACATTCTACTTGCAAAGTCTGGGGTTACCTTACTAGAAGGGGTATAAATAGTTGTGTTTGTAGTGTCTAAAGTATCGTGTACTAAATTAACTAATGTATCTTCAACATCGTTACTTACTATCTTATGTATTCCTGTTGGTATTAAAGAACTAACACCAACCGTTAAGTTCATACCATCATTAACTAAACTATCATCATCAGCAAAGTATTCAACAATAGAAGTTTTATCATTTCTACGTTGTGCAAAATAAACAAACCTACCTGCTTCAGCGGGTTTGACATCTGTATCGTGACTGAATGAAGAAGTCTTAGTTAGTACAGCCGTTGTCGGTGATACTGCGTCACCAGATGACTCAAGCACATATTGTGATTCTTGTGAAAACAACAGTAGCTGTTCGTTAAAATCAATTGAATTGTATAGTTTGTTAACAGTTGTTCCAGATGCAGCAATATCAATTGGGTCTGTATCTAATACATCTGTTCCTGTTGTAATAAAGAAATTAAAGAACTGAGCATTTTCTGTTAGTACCAAACTTTGGTCTGCAAGAATGCCAAGTCTATTTTGAAAGAACGTAAGGTTCGTAGGTTTTTTACCTACAAACGATGGTGCGGGATTTGTATCTTCATCTCCTGCAACTCTGTCAGTCCAATTGATTTCTTTAAAAGTAAATGTGCCGTCATTATTATTAACAAGGGCATGAGGCATTGTAGAGTTATTAAGGCCAACCTTAATTCCTGGAGCCACAGTCTCTGACCAGATACCACCTGCTTTATGTCTAACATAATAATCACCTAATGTTTCACCTTCGTCACCAGTGATTTTAATAATCATATCAACTTTAGCGTAGTAAGGTAAATCCGCAAAATCTTGTATCTCATCTTTGATAGCATACATAGCTTGGTTACCAAAACCATCAGTAGTAGTTACGCCATAAGTTTTAGTTTGGTTTACTAAGTAACCGTAGGCTACGTTTTCATATTTAGAAAATGTAAATTTAGCAGTAATACTAGAATAGTTAGCTAATCCTTGTGTGGTACTTACAGTTGCTCCCGTGTCACTTCTTATAGTTTTAAAACCAATACCATCGGCAGAACTAGACCAATCAGAACTAGATGTTCCATATAAAAGAATATCAATAATTTTGTTCGTATCTCTAAATGCACTATCAGTACTAGCATCATTACCTGTAGGCATTTGAAAACATACTTCATAACCATATGACCAATCTTGGTGTGTTAGCTTTACACAGTACTCACGACCATAGTTAGAACTTTTACAATAGACTAAAAATTCTTCTACTTTAGCGGGAGTTGTAGCTGTGTCTTCAGCAATAGTTTTTTCTGTGTTAGCAACAAAAGTAAAATCGGCAATGTTAACAAATTTTAAATTGTTGATAGGTTTAGTCGTTGTTAAATAAGCAGTACCATTTGGAGTGCTTACAGTTTTTTCATTGCCCGCTAAGTCATAAACTTTTGGAGCAGTATTATTAGTAAAGACAGCTACATACTGGTCATCGGAATCACGATTAATCCAGTGTACGGCAGAATTGTTGGGGAAGGCAGTGCTAGACAGGACGTTAGCAATGTGGTGTAGAGATGGGCGTTTGCTCAACCCTTCCACAATGTTAGATTGAAAATTAATCTGTGTCTGTGCTTGGGCAGGGTTACGCTGAACGGGGTTTTGTTCACTAATACCATTTATAAGATTTGGTATAGCTTGAGATGTAATCCTAGTTGCCATTTATTTTCCTTAAATTACTTGAGTTCGTGTACGGTTTACAATGTAGTATTGGCTGTAGTTGCCTGTAAGTACGTTGTAATCGCCCGCTCTTGCATCGGCTTGTTCAAAAGTAATGTGTGCCTCTTCTTCATCTTGTAATGCAAGTTTGTTTAATTCTAGTGACCCCATGTATCTAGCACAGAAACGTCTTGCAGCTTTGACTGCAATGTAGTGTCTAGCGTATTGAGGTATGTCTTCAAATTGTTGTACCAAAACATAATCAACACTTGGATTATAAGTGAATATATCAGTATGGTTTTTTAAATCATATAAGAAACCACCTCGCATAGTGTATGAATAGGTTGCTTGATATGGGGCTGCAACTTCTAAGTGTACACAGTTTGTAGGTAGTATAACTTTATTGTTACTATCTCTTTGTAATGGAACTTCACTCTCTGTATTAAAATGCCAACCTTGGGCTTGTACAGACATAGAAGTTTCATCAAGTATATTTTTTGCAATAGCGACATCTGAACCAACACCAGTGGTTGAGGATATTGTAGATACAGGGGCTTCACCAATGAATGACAGCATGGTGTTTATCGCTTGTAGTTCTGTCGTAGATGTTATTTGTGTTGTCATGGTTTCCCTCTAAAAAAAAAGAAAAGGCAGGGATTACTCCCCACCTTTCCTTGGTTATTGTTTAGGCTTGTTTAATGCCTACTGCTGCTTCTGGTCTTAGGACACCGTGACCCATAGCATATTTTGCTACCATCAAAGTACCTTGTCTTCGGATGTCGTATTCCATCTCTGAAGATAAGTCCATTAACTTAACAGTACCCGCTGCACTAGGATGACACACAAGTGCCACATAGTTTGCTAGGTTAACTTGTTGTGGGTTTGCACCACCTTGAGTAGCAGAACCGCCCGGAACGCCTGTATTAGACGAAAGGTCAGCAGCAATATCACCAAAGTGAGCAGTTGGAACTAATTCAATTCCTGCTACTCTTAGGATTTTGCCGTCAGCTACACCACCGTTAGCACCACCAGAGAAGTCTACATTGACTGCATTAGTTGCATTAGCCATTTTGTAGTATTCTTCTAGTTTGATGAACGCTTTTCTTCCTTCTTTAGGAACATAGTTTTCATCAAGTTGCTTTGCTGCATCAAACAATGAATCAATCATTGCATTGGCCGCTGTTAAGGCTGTACCAGATGCGATACCAGTGTTCGTTAGAACTGTACCAGACGCATAACTAGTGTCACCTACGTTAGCTGAACCTTGAGCTGCTTGACCGATAGTTTGCAAGATGTGCTTATCCTTTTGGAAAGCCAATGCTCTACCGATTTCAGTCGAATACGCAGAACGCACATCCCAGTGATTCTTAGCTTCTTCCAAATTTGATAGGAATACGCTAGATACTAGCAAGTCGTTAATTGTAATCGTCTTCTCGTTATGGTTTACATCACTTCCAGTTAATTCAGTTCCTGGAGTATGGTAAGCCGCAGAAATTCTACCCATTACTGGGAAGGTTGCTGACTTTCCATTAGCAATAGAGCGAACCATTTCCGCTCCTGCTGTTACTGTAGATTGTTCAAACGATGTAAGAACTTCTCCACTAAAGATTTTTAGAAACAGGGCATCTTCTGAACCTGATGCGTTGACTCGACCAACGCTTACTGGGGCTGCATTTGCCATAGTATATTCTCCTTCTTGAGATTGTTAGATTTAAGTTTATTTAGAGACTTAAAGCCTTCACTTAATTCCAGATTGTCTCCCTCAAGAGGTCTTTCTTTTCGGTCTGGCAGTTGCCACACATAAGTGTTGCACAACTAAAGTTGGCTATTACTTATCTTATTCTGGATATCATTTCTGTATGCTTCATCAGATTGGTATCTAGGGTCTTTCATAGCCGTAGTCACTTCAGCCCAAGAACGGTATCCACCTTTGGCTTCACCCGCTGAACGTCCTCTTACTAGATTAGGTTCAACTCCTTCGGCTGCTGAGTATCGTGCCTGTAATCCCATGACAGCAAGTTTAGTTTGCTCAATGTCACGACCATTAACAGTCACATTGTACGCATCAATTTCTTGTGCGTTCAAATTTTGTTTAGCCCATTGCATCATATCAGTGTAATTATCATTACCCCCAACAATGCCTTTGATTTCTCCTGCACGTTGGTTTGCCAATGCCTGTTGGCCATTAATAAAAGCATCAACATAGTCTTTAGTGATGCCCGCCTTCTCCAGTGCTTCATATGATTTCTCGTCAAGTTGACCATTAGAATCATATTCTTGCTGAAGGTTTTCCATAGATAAACCTGCGGATTCGACAGCTTCTTCCGCTTTATCTATATTAAGGTTTTCTTCTTTAGCAGTGTCGGAACTTTCTGGAGTTTCCGCAGGTTTACCTAGTTTGCCTTCTAACTCACCGTAGGCTTTCGCCATATCTTCTGGTGAGGAAAACTTTTCTGGCAACCAATCTGGTCTTGAAGTTTGTTCCGTTTTTTCTTCTGGTTTTTCAGAAGCCGTAACACCTTCGTTGATTGTAGTTGTTTCTACCATTTGTGTTTCCTTATTGTGGTTTAGTTAAATTACCCGCCACTTGAGGTGCAACAGACTGGGCAGTTTGCTCCATCATTTGTTGTTGTTGCATCTCTTGTGCCTGTTGTTGTTCAGCCTGTAATTGTTCTTCAGACTTAATTAAGCCTTCGGTGTCAATTCCATGACTGTTCGCCATACGTTGGATTAAATCTCCAATGTTTAGCATTGACACGGCTTGCGGATTAATCTGGGCAAGCTGTGCAATTTCTGCGGTGAACTCCCTAAGTTTTTCTAGGTCATTCCCTCTACCAAGTGCTTCAACACCTGTTATGATAGTGGGCTTCACCGTACCTTTTGGTAAGTTAGGTATCTCACCTTTCTTACTCATTCGTTGCATAAGCAATCTTACAATAGGTAATTGTAATTCTTGTGACAACAAACTGTAGACTCCACCAAGGGCAGTTTCTAGTTCATTTGCCATGTATCTGATTTCAGTACTTGTCACTCTTTCCGCATCACGTTGTACGGCTGCATTCAATAGAAATGCAAAGGACAAACGCTGTTCAAATTTTCCAATAGCTGACTCTACTACACCTAAGTCATAATGCTTTTGTGCTTGTAGTACATCAACATCACCTGCTTGGCCTGTAATGATATCACCATTACGAGTCATTGCTAAGTCACGTTTCTTTGTGCTTGAATTTGGTTTTACAAGGAACACAACTTTAGAACTTGCCGCAGCTCCTTCAACTAAACTTCTTGATAATCCTTCTAAAGATTTAAGGTCACCGATATATTGCTCAACATATGACCTGCCGTAATCCTCATTATCCACGGATATCATTCTCAACGGTAGGTAAGGAAAAGTTTCTTGTGTAAATTTACCAATGCTTGATGGTATTTTTATACCTTTTAATTCTTGACATACATAAAAACCATTATCTGGTAATTTATAAATATGAGTATATACATCACAATCATCTGTTGATTTTATATCTTCAGAAGACATATGAGCATAAGCAATTTCTTGTGCTTCGTCTGGTAGTGCTTTTAGAGAAATACTTTCTTTAATAACAATTTCCAGGATTTCACCACCGTCATCACGCTTGATAACATATTGTTCTAAAGGGTAGACTTTCATCTTACCTTTTTTAGGAAGGTGCAATAAGACATTACCACCTATAAGCAAATGTTTTAGGGCTTCAAATACAGGTACTCGCATCGCATCTGTTTCAATCCTACCCATGACTTCACGTTCAATTTTACTTAGTACTTTTTCAATTTGTGTTTTAACTTCGGGATTGTTTTCAGCTTCGGCTTTAGCTTTGCCATCGACTGCTAATCTAAAGAACGGTTGGTTTGGGGGAAAGAGTAATAGTAAAAGTTTACTTGCAAGGTTGTTAACACCTCGACTGCCTACACTTTGGTAAGGCGTATATAAATCACTAGTCGCTTCAAAGCCACTGGCTACTATTACATGGGGAATGGTTAGTTCAGAACAATCTCTACCTCTATCAAGATAGTGTTCACGAAATTGAGACATAGCCTCATATCGTCCTTCGGCACTATCATTTATAGCGATATTTGAATAATCCATTTATAAACCTTAAACAGTTGGGATGGATACACTGCTTGCAGAACCTGCCGTATTGACATCAGTCTGGAGCATATTTGTACCTGTCTTTTTCTTTTTCTTTGCAGCTACTTCCGCATCATTCTCACCCGCAATTTCCAATTCTGGTGCTTGCTCATCTGGTGATTGAACACTAGATACTGGTGGTGGTGCTACTGGTTGTGGTGCAGGTCTGCTTCCGCCTAAACACATATTGCTTCTCCTTCTATTTGTAATTGTTAATATTCTATTTACCATTAGGTAATCATTAGGTCATTCGTCTTGTTGTAATTATCATCAACAATACTTAGCCCGCTAGATTGGATGATAGTTCCGCCCCCAGTATTGCCATCGCCACCAGAATCATTATTGTTTTGATTAGATACTTGTGGTGTCGGTTCGGGTTTAGGGTCATAGATATTGCCGTTATAATATTTTGAGGAATCATACTGACGATGAGTTGGTGGTGGTGAACTGCTTCCGCCCATGCACATAATCAACTCCTTTTGTTTAGTATGTTTTCGTCACCTCTAGCTTTTAAAAGTAATAGAAAATCAACAACACTTCGTTGTCCTGCTTTAAACCATACTTCTCTATCAGAATCTTTTAGACTCGCAGGTTCACTTGGATACACTTCGCTTAGTTTTTCTAGTAACTCTTCTACAGTTATTGGTAATTCATCCATTTTTAATTCTTTCTAATAAGGGAAGTAATAAGGCTCTCTACCAAAGAGAGCCAGTTGTTGAACCCTTGCTATATTCAGTAGCACGGTTCTCAAAGAAGTTTGTATGTTCAACTCCATTCAAGACCCAATCCAACCAAGGCAAAGGGTTATCTTTTATTTTATAGTTAGGCTTGAGGCCAAGTTGTAACAATCTCCTGTCAGCAATATGACGGATGTACATCTTAACTTCATCGGCAGACAAACCTTGTATACCACCCTGCTCAAAAGCAAGGTCAATAAATTTATCTTCCAAGTCAACCATGTCTCTACAGATTTGATAAAGTGTACCTTTAAAATCATCTGTCCATATGTGTTTGTTTTCATCAACAAGAGTATGGAAAAGCCTAATCATGTTTTCAACATGGTGGCTTTCATCTCGTATTGACCAAGTAACAATCTGACACATACCTTTCATTTTACCAAACCTTTGGAAGTTCAGCAACATAATGAACGAGGCAAACAATTGTAGCCCTTCACCAAATGCTGAGAACACTGCTAAGTCTCTAGCTTTAGATTCAATACTGTCACCACGTTCTTCAAACAAATAATTATGTTTGTCAGCCATCGCTTGGTAATCCTGGAATGCTTGATATTCTGAATCGGGCAAACCAATAGTATCATTAAGCAATGAATAAGAATGAGCATGGTTAGCTTCACTGGCTGCAAAGGCAGACAACATCATTCTTACTTCGGGTGGTTTAAACATTGGAATGTATTTATCTAGATACGCTTGAGCAATATCTACATCACCTTGAGTAAAGAATTTTAAAATTTGTGTTACCAAATTCTTTTCTTCATTCGTTAAGCGGGAGTTCCAATCTTTAACATCTTCCATCATTGGCACTTCACTGGGTAACCAATGCATTTTCTGTTGAGTATCGTAAGCTTCAAAAGCCCACGGAAATTCAAAAGGCTTATAGTGAGTTCGTTCTTTTTGTAGTGGCATTTTTTTATCCTTCACACATTATGCAGTCTGACTCTCCAACGTAGTCATCACGCTTTTTTCGTTCTATTTTATTTGATATTATTTCGGCTCTTCGTATGGCCTCTGACCTACAGTAGTAAAGCGTCTTGACTTTCTTTCTCCACGCTTTCATGTGCAGGTCATGTAGTTCTCGAATGTCTACATCCGCAGGTACAAAGATATTTAAACTTTGACTTTGACAAATGTAAACTTGTCGTTGAGCTGCTTTTTCCACTAACCAATTCTGGTCTATTTCAATAGCAGTAGAGAAGACTTCTTTATCCCAATCTTCTAGTTCTTCTAGGTGTAATACAGAACCACGTTTAGTAATAATACTTTGCCAAACTTTGTCTGTATCCAAACCTAATTCTTTTAAACGCTTTTGTAGAAATTTATTTTTCATTAAAAACGAACCGCTCATAGTTTTATGAACATATGCATTTGCTCTATATGGTTCAACGGATGGGCTAGTACCACCACATATAATAGAACTAGTAGCATTAGGGGCGATAGCAATTACGTTAGCAAACCTAAGTCCAGTGCCAACCATGTCTGGTGCTTCACCTCTTTCTTTACCAAGAACAACATTAGTTTCCATAGCTTGTGTATGTATATGTCTAAAGATAACATTGTTTCTTGATGCACCTAATGCACTAGCAAAAGGAATGTTCTTGGATTGTAAATAAGAATGGTATCCCATTGCACCAAGACCAATACTTCTTTCTCTCATTGCTGAGTACTTTGCTTTTGCTAAAGCTTCGGGAGCATTATCAATAAAGAACTGCAACACATTATCTAAAAATCTAATAACATCGGGAATAAACATTTTGTCTTTTTCCCAATCATCAAACTTCTCAATGTTAACAGAAGATAAACAACACACCGCAGTTCTGTCTTCGCTTGTTGGCAAAGTTATTTCAGTACATAAATTTGATTGGTGTATTTTTAAACCCAAAGTTCTTTGACTCTGTGGTAGGCCTTCGTTAACCGTGTCTGAAAAGAAGATATACGGTTCGCCTGTTGCCACCCGTGTTTCCAAAATCTTTTGCCATAGCTGTCTTGCGGAGACAGTAGAAACAACAGACCCACTATGAGGGTCAACAAGTTCCCAACTATCATCTGCGTTCCTATCATTAGAACACTTATCAATGATGTGCATAAACTCATCACTAATATTAATCCCGTGATGAAGATTGAGACACTTTCGGTGAATATCACCACCACTGGGTTTACGAATTTCCAGAAACTCTTCAATCTCTGGATGACTGATGTCTTGATATACTGCATAACTTCCTCTCCTTGTTTTACCTTGTGAAAATGCAAGCATCTCTGAATCAACGATGTGCATAAATGGAATTGAACCAGACGATTGTGAACCACCAGATGTGGCCTCACCGTCTGAACGAATGTGACCCCAATAGCCACCAATGCCACCGCCTACTGAAGCAAGCCAAGCATTTTCTGTGAAGTGATTAGTTAAACCTTCACGACTATCGGGAACGTAATTTAAAAAACAACTAATCGGCATACCTTTTTTTGTACCACCGTTTGTTAAGACGGGTGTTGCAAACATAAACCAAAGTTGTGAGGCGTAATCATAAATACGTTGTGCCATCTCTGGTGTATCTGAAAAGGTACGGGCAACACGGGCAAAGGCATCTTGTGGTGACCCCTCATCGGGCAAGAGATATCTATCCCTTAACACTTTCATACCTTGTTCTGTAATTAATTCATCACGACTGTAGTCAATCTCAATGAAGTATTCTAATTTGTCGTGACTCATCCTTTGTATCCCTTCTCTATTTGTTTTTCTAAATTAGCTAATGCTCTCCATGCAACTTGCCCCCAATCTTCATCAAGGATATGTCGCATCATTGCATCAAGTTCATCACCAGATTTACTTCTATCCCAATGCAAAGTCTCTGGTGTCTGTCCATGTTGTAAGCCACCTTTAAGAGATACCTTGGCAACACAAGCAAGAGCATTAGGAAAATATTTTATAACACCAGTGTAAACAGGTATTGCTTTTCTTTCGGCTGCATCGTCTGGTAATGCTTTTATAAAATCAAAAGTAGGTTCTTCTATATCTGCCATAGTTTCACCTCACCTGTCTTCTTATCATATTCACCGTGACGTAAAATCCTGGCAACCCTAGCTTGTTGTAGAGCATCTTGTTCATTCATGCCCACCTTCTCATAGGCTTTAACAACAATATTCCACATATCTTTTACTGACATATTCTTATCTGTTAACATTTTGTTAGCAGTTACCGCTCCAACTTTTGGAACGCCAGAGTACCCGTCAACAGGGTCACCCATTAAAGTTTGTATCATGTGAAAATGGTTAGCTTCGTTAAGTGAAATCTTTTGTATGGTTTCACCATCACGACAATAGTTACAAGGCACACCCATAAAATCTTTATCTATAGAACAGATAATAGTCTCATCCTTGGATGGCTTTGTAGCTAAGATACCAAGTACGTCATCAGCTTCTAAGCTAGTATAGAATACAGCTTTATATTTTTTAATAAGATGACTTCGCATATCACCAAGCACCAACGGCTTACGCTTTTGTTTACGATTGTCTTTGTATGTTGGCAGTACATCTTTACGAAAGTTCTTTGTATCCGTAATAGCCACTACAATAGAATCAGCTTTTAGTTTTTTCTTGAGTGCATCAATACCACTATCAACCATAGCAATGGCTTCGGGTGTATAAGAATGCAATGTCCATAGGTTCTCATCCCATTTAATAGGCTGTTCAGATTTGACTGCCGATTGATATGCAATGATGTCACCATCGATTAACAATGTTCTTTTCATTTTAGTTTCCTTTTAGTCTATGAGGTTTGCGGATTTAAACACTTCAGATAACGGGATAAGTACACACTTGGATTGCCATCCATCCCCAATCATTTTTGTGTTGTCTTTAAATTTCTCAACAATCTTTTTGAGAATGGGTACTTCAAACATAATGATGGCGTAGTTTGATTTACCTCTTGCTAGTATGTGAAACCAATAGTCAGCTTCGGTAACTGATAGGCCAGAAGGTTTGCCACGACATTCTATCTCAATAGCAATGTTACCTGTCTTGTGCCACCAATCACGTTCTGTCTTAACTTCAATCTTATCTTTTGATTCACCTAAGATAGAGGCAACCATAGTCTCACGTTCTTCACCAAATTTTAAATCAATGTCGAACTTGTTTGTATATGTTTTTGTCAATGTGTTTCGCTCCAGTTGTTCCCGATTTTATATTCACCATCCAGAGGCAACCTTATCCCTAGGTGTTTTCCTGCACGGTCAATACAATCAACCGCCAACTGACCGACTTCTTCAGCCAAATGTGTAGGCACTTGAATTTGAATTTCATCATGTATCCAAAGCAATTGAGTAACATCATCATACTTTCGTATGGCATGGTTGAACTCGACTAACCATTGCTTGGCACAACAAGCCCCTGCTCCTTGAAGCAAAGTATTGAGTGATGAAAATTTATTTCTTACTTTTATAAACCGACCATCAAGGCCAACAAGATATCCTCTATCCGCAGCGGAATGCACTTGCTCAATTAACTTGGCTAGTGCGGGCATACGATTTAGAAATCTTTCTTTTACAAGCTTGGCTTCTTTGTTTGTCTTGCCTGTCACTTCAGCAATCTTTCCGACACCACCACCGTAAAGCCAACAATAGAAAAATCGTTTCGCTAGGTCACGACTTTCTAATCCCGCAGCTTCTTGATTTGCAGTATGGATATCACCGTCTAAAACTATCTTGGCATACTCACCATCATCTATCTTATGTAAATAATGGGCAAGCAATCTGGTTTCAATTCCGCTTTGGTCAACGCCAACCATCTTGTAGCCTTTCGGCACAGTAAATAATTCTCTGAACTCTTTACCGTATGGTGCATAGACCGCAGGAACTTGTTGAAGGTTTGGGTTACTTGCCGTGCTACGGCCTGTCACTGCTCCGTTAGTATTAACAGAACCGTGTAACCTTCCGTCCTTCATTAGTTTTAGATAAGCTTGTTTACCATCCCCCAACATACCAAGTCGCTTTTCTAGGAGGAAATATTCTGCGAGTAATTTGGCTTCGGGGAATGGTAACTGGTTTAACACACGGTCATCCACTTTGGGTGAACCATCGGGTGTAAATTCTTTTGGCTTCCAATCGTGTAAAGTTTTTAATCGTTCAGCAATGTGTTGTCTTGATGATGGATTAAATTCTGTATGTGATACTTTAATAAAAGGCTCACCCTTTACATATCCTCTGGCTTTGTTGTTGACCTTTGGAATAAATTCTGTACGAACTTCGATGGGTGGGAAAACTTGTTGCAGTTCTTGGGCAATCGTTTCTCTCTTGGATGATAGCTTCGCATATAGTGTTGTTGCTTTTTCTGTATCAAACATGACACCAAATTGTTCTTGCCTTGATATAATTTCACAGACCTCATGCTCCATTTGAATTGCTTGCGAGGCATATCTTTTAGCAAGCATACGTTGATATAAACTATGAGTAGTATGACAGTCTTGTATACAATACTCCAACATTTCTTGTGTGAATACTGACCAATCAGTTTCTATTTCTTGCTTTGGATTACCAAGTCTAAGACCCCAAGCTTTTAACGAATGACTACCCCATAGTTTTGTTGGGATTGCTTTTGACTTTGTGTCGATATCAAAAACATCTGGGTAGATTAATCGTGAACCAACTAAAGTATCAAACACCTTTATTGGTTTTAAGTTGGGATAAAATTTTAGTAACTGAGGTATGTCATACTTGATTATGTTATGACCAATAAGACACGTTGCTTTATTTAAAGCATCAATGCCTTCACTTAATGTTCCAGTACATATTTTTTTATCACTGTAAGTTGAGACTACATTAGAATGTATATCTTTAATAACTATGCAGTGAATCTCTGTTGCATCTAGACCATCAGTTTCTATATCAAAAACTAACTCGCTCATTTGTTTCTCCTATTGTTAATGTAATGTGCAAAGCTTCACACTTATTCGCTCCGCTGACTCGTTCTCTTCTTCTAAAACTCCAAGAGCTGCATCTATCATTAAGTAAGTTGGTAGCGTTGCCACCTCTATCTCAACGTGCAATCCTGGATTTTGTATAACTTCCGCCAAAGCATCCATGATAATCTTTGTCCATTCCAATCCTTTTAAATCAAAATTCTTTGACATATGTAGACTCCATCAGAATACCTTTAGTTGTATCGTAGCTTAACGTACCCGCCTCACCACAATCACCACTATGTCTATTCTTCAGAACTCTAACAGTAGTCTCATGTTGGTTCTCACTGTCTTGCTGATTTCGTTCTAGTCCTAAAACCATATCGGACAGTTGGGCAATGGCGTGTGAACCTCGTAAAGAATTTAAGCTTGTCATTTTACCTGCTTCAAATCCTTCATCACCGCTTGGTCTTCGCAAGTGAGACACAAGCATCATGCCAACACCTGTCTCTTCAGTGAGACAACGTAAGGCAGTCATTGTATTGTCAATCAATCTACGCTCATCACCATCGGCAATAGAACTTACAATGATTGATAAGTGGTCTAAAAATATCCAACCACATTCACATCCTTTGGCAAGATATCTAATCTTCGATAACAAATTGTCAGCCATCGATGAACCAAAGTGATTGTATAAAAAGAACCTGCCGTTACCGACAGTCGCATCAAAAGTATTTCTAAAGTCTTCATCCGTCACATCTTCTCTTGATAGATGTAATGGCTTTTGCATTTCAATACCCATAATACCAAGGGCAGTTCTTTGCATTGACTCTTCCAATGCCACATAGCCAACAGTCTCACCTTGCTTTAGCAAGTGGTGGGCTACTTGTCTTGCAAACAAACTCTTACCGATACCACTACCTGCGGTCACAGTTACAAGTTCTGACTTTCTCATTCCACGGGTTCGGCCATTCAAACATTCAAAAGGATATGGTACTGATTTGGTGTCATCAATCTTATGAACAATGTCATAGATATCTACACCCGATACAATTCCATCTGGTGTGTACGGCTTGGCATTCCAAAATGCTTTAACAAGTTCTTCGCCTTTACCTTCAACCAACATATCGTTGGCATCTTTTAAATCAAAGTTCATTACCTTTGCTTTTTGTGGTGCAAATAATTTAGCACATTCATCCGCAGCTTCACGCCCGTGAACATCTTGGTCAAAACAAAACGTAATCGTTTCAAATTTATCTAACCATTCCATGTTAGCTTGGATGTCACGCTTCGCACCTTTACTACCAGACTTGATTGAAACAACAGGCCACTTGTTGCCAAGCATTTGACTCATGCTCATGGCATCAACTTCACCTTCGCATACAGTTACAATTTTTCCTGTTGACCAAAGGCTCTGCCCAAACAGTTCAGTTTCTTTTGCTGAACCTAACCATTGAAAACTTTTATCTGGGTATCGCAACTTCTGTGCTTTTATATTACCTTGTTTGTCGTGGTAATTGGCAATCTGTACAGGTTTACCGTTGTACTTGCCGACCCTATAATTAAATTTCCGAATGGTATCCAAACTTAAACGCCTACTTTTGATAGCCGATAAGTCACCAGTGATTAGTTCACTGGGAATACTTTCCGTTTCCATCTGTTCTCCTATATGTATTGATGTATGCTTGCCACAACCAAAGCAATAACTATGACCGTCACTGTAGACGGCTACGTTATCTTTACTTCCGCATGAATCACATGGAGCATGATGGGTAAATTCACTTTCCATCTTTGTCTCCTAAATAAAAAACCCTAGGCATCTTGGCGAACCAAAAAAACCTAGGGCTGTACGACACACAACTGTAGTACATGATTGTTGTAAAATTTTTTGACTGTTTATGCAACTGATTTTTCCTTGAGCCAAGCAGTTGGAATAAACCTGTCAGCGTATGGGAATCCGTTTCGCTCACACCACATAGCGTAAGTTGTCTTAGACTTCTTAGAAATCCTGGACTTGCTATTGCTGAAAACAAAACGGATATCCCTCTTCGGATGATGCTTCTTTACGAGTATCATCTTCTGACGGTCTGAAGTTAGAAGCTGACCTTTGCATTCAATTATGATTCCATTATTAAGAACAAAGTCGGGAGTGTACCTATGTTCTTTTTCTGGACGGACATAATTGAGAACCAACTTTTCATATTCAAAGGGGATAGATAATGAATTGAGTTGGTTTGCAACGGCCTCTTCTAAACCAGACCGATACTTAGAAGTCCGATTCGCTCTTTGAATCCTCTGATACTGATGCATCTTTGGCCTCTTCTGTTTGAACGTATCCTACTTCTTCATCGAAACCAAAGCGACCTGCACCGCTCGTACCTTCCACATACTGGATGACTTGAACAGCCCTTAGTCTAAGACTAACTCCTGCTCCAACCATTGATGTGTAGTACGGAGCAATAGCACCGTTCACTTTCATTTCAGACCCTGCGTAAATGTTATGCTCTAGCATGGGTGTTCCTTTCGCATCAAAGACTGCGGGTTTATATGCAGCTTTTGATTTGAATTTGATAATGACTTTACCAGTTGGGTTACCCTCTTGGTCTAGTTCATCAGCATAAGGACGATTAGCTTCCTTGCATGGTTTGCTACCAAGCTTCTTCTTCTGCTCCTTGACATTCTCATCATAAACAGAATCAATTTGTGTGATAACAGGTTGAGCAACTTCTTTAGTAAGAATGAGATTCACCTTGTATTCACCTTCCTCATTAAACTTAGTATCTGGAGTAGACAGATAAGGAAAAGCTGCCACTCCTACTGGTGTTGTAAATGCATTTGACATTGCCATGTTTAGTCTCCTTGTTGGTTAATAATAACTTCGGATAACTTTACCCTTCAGTCTAATAGGGAAGGTATTGTATCCGTTGGCGGATTGGTTAAGCGAAAAAAAAGTCACTGCTTAATACTTGGTCTAAATCCAATTCACCTTTTGATGGAACGCTTGGTAATTTTTTCCTTGATTTCTCGTCCAACACTGGCTCAACCGATTGCCTAATACTCTCTAGTAAATCATAGTCTTTATACATATCTACAAAGGTAGTACGGATAGAGTCAGCAAGCTTGTCGCAGTCGGCAGCTACAGTTCCATATGAGTCGTGAACATTACAGAATGATTGAACACCTTTTCCTAAAGCATCGACTGTCGTTAGGAAAAGATGGGCAGAATCCTGGGAATGGATTGCATTAGGTGGCAATGAGTTACCTGCTTTTAAAACTGCAAGCTTCTCTGTCTCCTCATGTATCCTTGGCCTTATGATTTCACCAAACAGTTTTGTCTCGACCCTCTTTAACCGTAGTTCGGGATAAGATTGCA
>Ga0209336_10000377_pt1 | contig 23050 bp, 26 predicted proteins | sample LinPmetageLP32_FD_184042 | JGI IMG/M metagenome (GOLD analysis project Ga0209336, IMG submission 184042) | Marine viral communities from the Pacific Ocean - LP-32 (SPAdes) (version 2) | ecosystem: Environmental > Aquatic > Marine > Oceanic | place: Pacific Ocean | collected 2009-08-23
TTTCGTTTCTCTATCCGGGTGAAACCATCTACACCTTTCACCTTTATTACATCTCTCTCTAAAATGACAAGTATTAGGCTTCCAACTCTCTATACTATGGGCAAAGTTACATTTATTTCCATATCTACAATGACCTTTTATAAATAAATTTCTGCATAACATAGTAAATTTCATTCTTTCTTCTTTTCTGTTTTGTCTTACAGGTACACATGATATAGGTACAGGTTTTTTAATATCTTCATTATCCTCAAAAGTTAATTCATATACTTTTCTATCACTAATTCCCCATGCATTTTTACAACAATTATCAGAAGGTTCAAATACTTCTTCATCGATATCCATTTTTTTAACTCCTCCTTCCTCCTCCTCCTCCTCCTCATCCTCTTCTTCCTCCTCATCCTCTTCTTCCTCCTCATCCTCTTCTTCCTCTTCTTCCTCTTCTTCACTTAGTTCTTCCCAACAATCTACCGCTTCTTCCTCTTCCTCCTCATCCTCTTCTTCCTCCTCTTCCTCCTCTTCCTCCTCTTCACTTAGTTCTTCCTCCTCCTTTTTTTGTAAATTTATATTAATTTCACTCGCAATAGAAATAAGAATTTTTTTTGCTTTTTCTGAACCATATCCAACGAGAACAGATTTCACGATGGATTTGGTCGTTCTTTTGTTCTTTTTATTTGTTTTTAATTCTTTCATATGTTTGTACATATTTAGAGAAATGTGTTTGAAAATCCGATTTCCCTTTTTGAAAGCTTTTGTATTTTTTAGTTGTTTTATAGTTGGAATATTTTTATTATCCAAAATAATTGAAATATAACACACACTCACACCCGCACCCGCACCCGCACCCGCACCCGCATCCACATCCATAGGACAACTCATTGAAAGCTGAGAAGTAGTCATCCTGCTTTTCTATGATTTCGTATTTTAAAAAATCAATTTTTTTGAGTTGATTTTAATACTGATAATCTCTATAAAAATATATTTTTATAATAGTTTTCAATATTTTCATTTGTTATATCTATTTCCCATTCTATATTTCTATATTTTAGAGTTAAACCTTCATCTGAATTATAATATCTGAGTATATTAGCGATAACATCAATATTATTGCATATATAATCCATAGCAATATGACCTGTCTTTAAGTGTTTTATATTTGGATTTGCACCATTTTTAAGTAAAAAAATAAGCATATTTATATCATCGATAGTATTAACATTTCTTACACAATTCATTAATGGTGTATATCCATATACATTATACTTATTGAGATCACAATTGTATTTTAAGAATAATTTTACAATATTTAGTTTTTTTGAGTATACTGCATAATCAATTGCAGTTTGATTTTCAAATCCATAAAAGTAATCTGTTGAAATACTATCATTTGGATGAAAACTACCCAAATTTAATAAAGTATTTAATTCTGATAAAAAATTTTTTTTTATATAGTTAAACAAGCATCTTTTTTTATTATGATATGTTTCTGTATTTGCAAATTCCAAAACACTGTGTTTTATATCATTTCTCAAAGATTTTGTAGTATGATAAAAGAATATATTTACCTTTCCTAAATTCATAGTACTTTTAGGACTATCAAAATAATCAATTATTTTATACCATAACTCAATCGGGATATACACATCCCTTATTGTAGTCATGATTTATAATTTTATAAATTTATTTATAAAATCAATTTTCTTTAGACATATCATCTTTAAATTTATTCAACCTATCTATCAAGTCATTCTTTTTTCCATATGTAAATAATTGGTATTTTTCACATAGACTCCTCAATTGTTTAATATTAAGCTTCTCAAAAGGTTCTTCTTTCAATATAGAATGTGTTTCTTGTTCTTGTTCTTGTTCTTGTGCGTTCATAAATTCTTTTGCTTTTTTATTATATTCTTCTTTTATGCTATCTTCAAGACTTTTCCAATCTGATGCAATTTTACTTACAATTTCAGTTGATTTTAGATCAGGGAATTTTTTAGCGATGATAGGTCTATTTTCAATAAGATAAGTAGTATAACCTGTTCTCCTTTTTTTTGTATTTTTTTTACTTTTAGTACCACTTACGGTTTTCCATGCTAAAGTGAGTTCTTCTTCGTTTATATTTGTTTTGTTTTCTATAATATGTGTTATAAACATTTGAATATATTTTTGGCTTAGTTTGAGGATTTGAGCTTCGAGGGACGACATGATCTTAATATCAATTAAACTTTGAATATAATAATCAATTTTATTAAAATTTGATTATTTAATAAAAAATTTTATTAAAATTTGATTATTTAATAAAAAATTTTATTAAATAAAATGGATGTAATAGAAGATATTATAAAAGATTGCTGTAATCAGATATCTATTACGATAAGATACAGAAATACATTTGAACTTTGTAAATATACTACAAAAATCAATAGTTCTGGTGATAAGATAAAAGATTTTGATATGTTTGTTAGTAATTTATTTATATCAAAATTAAAAGATTGTAATGAAGTCAGATGTATAGGTTCCGAAGAAGAAGAACATTTAATTCATACAGATTATATTAACGCACCTTATATGGTATGTATTGATCCTGTAGATGGTTCAGGTAATTTGGGAATAAATACAACTACCGGAACTATATTTGCTATTTATAAATACAGAAATGGTAGTGTTATTGTAGATGGAAATGATATTGTTATGGCCGGATATTGTATTTATGGAGGTTGTACCCAAATGGTTATTGCAAAAGAAACTGTAAGTATTTATCAACTTATTAATTATAACTTTGTTAAAATAAAAGACGATATTAAAATACCAAATAAAGGTAATTATTATTGTGTAAATGAATCCAATAGATATAATTTCTTAAATATTAAAAATATAAATTTTATAGATTATTGTGCAGAAGAAGGATATAGCGGTAGATGGGTAGGTTGTATGGTTGCAGATGCACATAGAATATTAATGATGGGTGGAATATTTATGTATCCGTGTACCGAAAAGAATAAACATGGTAAATTGAGATTACTATATGAAGCATATCCATTTGCATTTATATTTAAGGTTGCAGGAGGATATTCTTATAACGAGGATATGAATATGAGTATATTGGATACACCAATACCAATAAATCCTCATCAAAAAGTCCCTGTTATTTTATGTGGTAAGAGTGAATATGAATCATATCTTAGGATTGCAATTTAATATATTTTCATCATTTATATTAAATCGCTTAAAATTATCTATAAATTTATTACCTAATGCTCTTAATTTTTTCATGTATTCATCAATATCTCCATAAGATATCATTGGATTTAATAATATAGTTGGTATATCACAACAAAACTTTGGAAATTTTAAATTAAATATTGGTAATGTTTCGTATTCCTGTTTTAATAATTCTCCATTATGTATGCTATCTATAATCTTACGAGTAAAACTTAAATCACATCTATATCCTCCACTACTATAACCTCCATTAACCCATCCTGTATTTACTAACCAACAATTTGTATTGTGTTTTTCTAATTTTTCTTTCAATAATTTTGCATAAGCAAGTGGATGTAACGGTAAAAATGCTTCTCCAAAACATGATGAGAATGTTGCTATAGGTTCATCAATACCTATTTCTGTTCCTGCTACTTTTGATGTATAACCATTTATAAAATAGTATAAAGCCTCATTTACACTTAATTTACTTACAAGTGGTAATAAACCGAATGCATCACATGTTAATAATATAATATTGTTTGGATGAGTTGTTTTACAGGGTATTTTAACATTATTTAAAACATCAACAGAATAACATGCTCTTGTATTGGCTGTGATATTAGTGCTTTTATAGTTTACTACATCTTTTTTATCTAAAATAACATTTTCAAGTACAGTTCCATATTTAATTGCATCGAATATATCTTTTTCATGAAACTTATTTAAATTAATACATTTAGCATAGCAACCTCCTTCTATATTGAATACTCCGTTATTTGTCCAGCAATGTTCGTCATCACCTACAAGAGTTCTTTTAGGATCAGATGATAAGGTCGTTTTACCTGTTCCCGATAAACCAAAGAATATACTTACATTATCAGAGTCAAAATTAACGCTTGAATGAAGAGATAAAATATTCTGTTTAGGCATAATATAATTAAATACAGTAAAAATACCTTTCTTCATTTCTCCTGCGTATTCAGTTCCTAGTATGTATATTTCTTTATCTTCCATATTTAACATAATATTTGTTTTTGATGGTGCTGATTTGCATGTATCATCACTGTTACATTTTCCTGCATTATAGATTATGTATTCAGGTTCACCAAAATTTTCAAGTTCTGTATCATTAGGTCTTATAAATATATTATTACAAAATAAAGCATGATAAGGATTTGTGGTGTATACTCTTACTTTTATTTGGTATTCTTTGTCCCATCCGGCAAATCCATCAAATATATATAAATCGTTGCTATTACTAAGAAAATCTTTAGCAATTTTTTTATTAGTATTATAATCTTCTATTGATATACTTTTATTTGGTGAATTTTCAATCCAAATATCGGGGTCTGTCATTACAAATCTTTTATCATTAGCAGAACGACCGGTTTTGATGCCTGAATATGCAACGAGTGCTCCGGTACTTGATAATACACACCCATTTTTTATGGCTTTGATATATAATTGTGATACAGGTAAATTTCTAAAAATATTACCATTAGATTTTATAAATCTATAATTACTCATTTATAAATAACAATATTATTATTTATAAAATAAAATAATAATAGAAAGAATGGCAAATATAAAGTATATTGTTTCATTCGATATAGGAAAAAAAAACTTTGCATTTTGTATTTCAAAAGTATATATGAAAAAGGTAGAAAAATTACCTAAAATTATTAAGAAAGAAAGATATAATAAAGATGGAACACCAAAACAAAAGTTTTCAAAAGTAATAGATAAGTTATATAAATGTAGTAAAATTGAATTAGTTAAGAATTTAGATTTAACAGAAGGATGTGATAAAAAAAAATATTTAGATGATAAAACTTATTTGAATTTAATAGAAGTATTAGATGAACACAAAACTTTATGGAATAAATGTGATCACATTATTATAGAAAAACAAATGTCGTTTAGAGGTAAATTTAATGTGATGGCTATGAAACTTGCACAATTTGTATTTAGTTATTTTACAATACATTATAAGGATACGAAGACTATAGTAGATTATCCTGCTTATCACAAAACTCAGGTTTTAGGAGCAAAAAAGGATGAGGTAAAACAAAAGCCAAAACGAAAGAAGTGGGCTGTAAATAAAACACAGGAAATACTTAATTTTAATAAAGATACAAAAGGGTTGGAACAAATTAATTCTAATAAGAAGAAAGATGATGTATCAGATTGTATGTTGATGAATGTAACATATATACATTTGCATTATATAGATCATTTGTATTAACCATATGTTCCTGGTTCAATATAGACCGCAGATAAAATTATGAGTAAAATTATAGTGATCATAATTGCAGCGTAAAAAAATTTCATTTTCTCCATTTATTATAAATTTAATTTATTAAAATTAATTAAAATTGAAAAATAACTTCAAAATCAAAAATAATAAATGGAGTATACAATTTTGCTTATATTTTTATTAAATTATGTTTGTATGAATATGAGTATAATTTTTATTCATAATTTTTATTTTGAAAAGATAAATCTATTTGTGAATAAAAAAATCTTGCCTCAATTAAAAAATTTTTTGCCTACTTTATACGAACCATCTTACTTTTTTGAAGTTGAAAATACAAATCCGATTACAATAAATACAAATAAATATGTTGATCAAAATATTTATATAATAGATACAGATAATAAAATAAAAAATTTTTATGAATATACAATAAACATCGAGAAAAAAAAAAATAATTTATTAATTTATCATAATTTCAAAGAAAAAAAAAATTTTTTTTTATTTTTTTAATTCCTATAAATAAAATGGTTAAACGTTGTCCTAAAGGCAAGACTCGTCGCGGATGCAGCGGCAAAAAACTTAAACGATGCTCAAAGAAGAAAATGTGTAAATCTAAGAGAAAGAGTAAAAAAATAAGAAAGAGAAGAAAGAGTAAGAGTAGGAGTAGGAGTAGGAGTAGGTCCAGATCACCTAAAAATAAAAGTATGTGTGGAAAAAAGACAAGCAAAGCTGCATGTGATTCTGATCCAAATTGCAATACCCGTATGTCTAAAAGAGGTAAATACAGAGGATGCGCAAACAAACCCGGTGTTAAAGCCGGTACTGCTTATCAGGGTCCTCAAAGAAAACGATATGCTTTAAGTTTTAGTATGCGTTCCAGATCCCGTTCCAGATCCCGTTCCAGATCCCGTTCCAGATCCCGTTCCAGATCTCCGTGTAGTCGCGGAACAAAGAAATCCGGTGGATGCAAAAAGAAACCCGGACCCAAAAAAGGTAAAAGAAGTGGTAAGATGACTAAGAGAAAGAGTAAAAGGAGATGTAAGAGAGGTAAAAAGAAGAGCCCTCCTAATAAAGGAACCTGTAGAAGAAAACCCGGATCCAAAAAAGGCAGAAAATCACGTAGAAAAAGGAAAATGAAAATGAGTGTATAATTATTGAAATTTTTATAAATATATTATAAAAATTGAAAAAGAGATATATTTATTACAATATAATATGTCCTCTGAAATAAATGCTCCTATATCAATATGTTTAACTATTTTTACAATTATATCTTCTTTACTTTTAATCATAGTAGTAATTAATATTAATTACACAAAAATAATAATAAATATAATAACTACATTATTTGTATTTCTAATATTCATAATTTGTAAAATTTTATACTTTCGTATATTATTTAATTGTATTAATTATATTTTAAAGTAATAATCACTTTAAAATAAGAATGTTAAGTCCTATGTTAGAGAAATATACGAAGATACAAAAAGATTTGGACAATAAATATAAGAATTGTATTTTATTGATGCAGGTAGGTGGATTTTATGAGGTGTATGGATTTGATTGTGAAAGAGTTAAGATGGGTCATGTGAAATTAGTAACTGACATATTAAATAGTCGTATGACGAAGAAGAATAAATCTAAACCGCACAATATAGATAATCCGTATATGTGTGGTTTTCCGTGTGAATCTGTTTCTAAGCATCTTAAACTATTACTGAAAAATAATCTAACTGTTGCAATATATAATCAGGATAAGGTTAAGAAGAAGAATAAGGATCATGAATTATTTGGAATATTTAGTCCAAGTACTTATATAGATGAAGATAATTATAATACTAATAATGAGTTGATGTGTGTTATCGTAGAAAATTACAATTGTGTAATAAGTAAAACCGAGAAGTATTCTGTGTATATATCAAGTATAGATTTATCTACCGGAAAGAATAAAGTGTTTGAGTGTCATAACACAAAAGATTTTATTATGAATGAAATACACAAACAAATTGATAGTATAAATCCAAGAGAAATTATAAGTAATACACAATTATCGGATAATATTACAAATAATATACTGATACACGAACTAAAAGATAGTAAAGAGTTTAAAAATATTGATTATCAAACAACATTTCTTGAAAAAGTATTTGGAAAACATAAGTTACTAAATATAATAGAATATCTCAATTTAGAAAGAAATCAGGATTTGCTTTATTGCTATATCCATCTTCTTCAATTTGCTTATGAACATGATCCCAACATAATTAAAAAAATATACAAACCAAATAATATTAGTTATTCTGAAAATTTTCTTAAACTAAATCATGATGCTTTTAAAGAACTACATATACTTCAATTGTTTGATATTATAAATAAAACGTCTACTAAAATAGGAGAAAGACTTCTTAAACATCGTCTAACAAATCCAATTGTATGTCACGAGGAATTAAACAAAAGATATAATAATATAGACTATTTCAAAGATAATACCAAAGAATACAAATCATTATTAGAAAATATTAGTGATATTGAAAAATGTCATAGAAAAATGATACTTGGACAACTCCTTCCAAACTCATTTGCAAATCTTAATAATTCTTATAAGAATATAATAGCATTATTTACAAAATTAAAAAATAACTTTGATATAGATTCTAATTTTATTAAATCATTCAAAGAATTTTATAATACATACACACGTTTATTCAATTTAAATATTATGTCAAATTGCAATGATTATTCTACATCATTCTTTAATAAAGGATGTTTTGAAAGTATTGATAAAGTATCTGATAAAATAAATACAATTAAATCACTCTTCAACCAATTTGAAGGATTCTTAGAAAATCAAAGGGCAAAAGTATATTTGTGTAGCACAGACAAAGAAGGATATTACTTAAAAACCACTAAAAGAGCATGGAATGATATTAAGAATGAAGATAGAAAAATAGTATTGAGAGGTGATTTTAAATGTAATTTGGAACATCACATATCGAATTTTGAGGTTAGTGTTCATTCTAATTATGTAAAATTAAGGTGTAATGCGCTTAATATATTAGAAAAGGAACAGGAGAAACATATAGAAGAATTGACACAATTAGTGTATGATGAGTACAAAAAAGCGTGTAAGATGTTTGATGAAAAATTTTCTGATGTTATACAAAAAACCTGTGATATTATTGGGGAAATAGATATAAGTGTTTGTGGAGCTATCATTTCAGGCAAGTATAATTATACAAAACCTATAATTAATTTACAAAATGATTCTTATTTCAAATTTAAAAATATTCGTCATCCGATTATTGAACAAATACACAAAACAAAAGAATATATTGCAAACGACATAAGCTTAAATGATCATAAAAAAGGTATGATTTTATTTGGTTTAAATTCTTCAGGTAAAAGCTCTTTAATGAGATCGGTTGGTTGTAATATTGTATTAGCTCAAATCGGATTTTATGTTTCGGCATCTGAATTTGAGTATTCTCCTTATAGTTCTATCATCAGCAAAATATCAAGCACAGATAATTTATTCAAAGCACAATCAACTTTTATAAGTGAGATGATGGAATTAAAAAATATATTAAATACAAGTGATGAGAATACTTTGGTATTGTGTGATGAATTGACATCGGGAACAGAGATTGCAAGTTCAATAGGTATTGTATGTAGTGCCATATTAAAATTATTGGAAAGAAATTGCACATTCCTATTTACAACACATCTTCATGGTATTATGAAATTTGATAACATAAAAAATAATGAAAAGTTGATTATAAATCATTTTAAGATAGATATGAAAGATGGACAAATACAATTTGAAAGAAAATTAAGAGAGGGGAGTGGTGACGAAGAATATGGAATAGAAATCGCAAATTATTTGGATTTGAATAGTGACTTTATTAAACTTGCATATTCTTTTAGAAACAAGTTTAATAAAAAGAGTGATTTGATACTAAAAAATAAAAGAAGTAGGTATAATCAAAAGGTTATAGTGGATCATTGTGAAAAGTGTGGTAGTGAGGAACATCTTCATACACATCATATACATGAGCAACATACGGCGAATGAGAAGGGTATGATAGAACATTTTCATAAAAATACGGAACACAATTTGATGATACTATGTGAAGAGTGTCACAGAAAAGAACACGATACGTGAAATTATACGTGAAACGAATAATTTATAACACAATTTAAATTGATAATGTATTATATAAATGAGTTGTCTGTTTAATACATTATCACAGTTTGTTGATTTGAGTGGAAAAGAGTTGAGACAAAATATATGTAATTATATGAGAAATAACCCGGTTATTATAGACCAAATAAGAATAGAAGAATTTGTAGATGGTAACGATGAATTTGATGATATTGAAGAATACGTTGAGAAAATGCGAAGTACATCTTCGTGGGGAGGTGGAATAGAAATTAAATTATTTTGTAATATGTACAAGAAGAGTGTGTTAGTAAAAAATACACAGGATGGAAAAACAATAGAATTTTTGCCTTTTGGTAAAGTTTCAAAAAAAGACGTAATAAAAATTAATTGGAATGGATCTCATTACTGGACTTAATTAAAGTGTTAATTAAAGTGTTAATTAAACATCTTTCGTTTCTAAAAACTTATCCAACACTTCAAATAATTTTAAATTAACATTATTTCTATATATTTTAATTTCTGTTTTATTCATTAATATAAGATTTAAACTGCAATAATGATAAAATTGTGGATGTCTGTTTATTTTCATTCTTGCAACACTATCAAATATTATAAATATTGGCTTTTTCAGGTTTTTTATATGAAATTTTATAGTTTCTTCTCCAAAATTTATTTCTGTCGAACAACAAGAAAACGTGTATTTATATTCATCATCAAACGTTATGAATGATTCAAATTCATTTTTGTTTGTTGTATTCACTTTAAGTGTAGTATTTATACCATGTTTAAATTTCCATATATTTCTACATAGAGGATCCCCACAATATTTACACTTAGATTCATTAGTTACTCCATTATCCCTTTCACAATTCATACAAATTTCGTCTTCCATTATTATATTTAAGGTATAATATAATAATTAACAATCAATTTTATCCACACATTTTTTTTAATCTCTGAAATTTTTCAGTTGCATATTCCCTACAATTCCTATTTCCCTGCCTATCTGGATGTACCTGCATACTTTGCCTCTTATAACTTACCCTTCTTTCTGTAGGACTCATACCGGAACACGAAGTTAGGGTATGTCTTCTTGCACGACACATATTACCACCACCACTACTCGGACTACTCGGACTACTCGGACTACTCGGACTACTCGGACTACTCGGACTACTCGGACTACTCGGACTACTCGGACTACTCGGACTACTCGGACCAAATACACGACTTAAAATAGAAGAACTACCTCCGCCTCCCGGAGGACGACGACTACCCGGAGGACGACGACCCGGAGGACGACGACCACCCGCAGGACGACCACTATTTCGTGTTCTCCTTCTACCCGATCTTTTCTTTTTGCATCTACGTTTACCTCCGGTTGGAGTTTTTATAGGAGTTTTAAGGTTACCGTGTTTACATTTGCGTCTACCCGATCTTTTCTTTTTGCATCTACGTTTACCTCCTTTCGGAGTTTTTATGGGAGTTTTAAGGTTACCGTGTTTACATTTGCGTTTACTTTTACTTTTCGTTGAATTTTTGCTTCTTTTTCTGCATACTCGTTTACCTCCGGTTGGAGTTGGTACGGGGACTTTTAAATTTCCCTTTTTGCATCTACGTTTAGTTGCCATTTATATATATATATAAAAATTTTTAATAATTTATTAAAAATTTATTTTTTTTTTAGTTCATCTCTTATTTTCATAAACCTAATTGATTTTTAATAAATGATTTTAATGCATTTTTTTTCTTATATTTAGAATATCCTTTTATATTATGGTCTCTACATACTTGCTGTAATTTTTTAACAGTCATACTATCTATTTCTGAAATAGTTGGTACTGTCCTTTCACCCGGAGAAGCTCTTGCAATTGAATCATCTTCATCTTCGCTATCTGTTCCAAATAAGTCATACGTACTAGGTGTCTGTACATTTGCAGTTGGAATTGCACTACTAACGGCTGTTGTTATATCATTTAAAATATTGGTAAGTGGATCAATTTGGTTATCATATGATGGAGAAGATGGTGTTCTACGTTCAACAATAGGGTTATTTTCAATAAAATCAAGAACATCATCGCTTGATTGTGTAAATCTTTTTGCTAATTCTTTTCTCATTTTTTGTTTATCATTTTCTGATTTAAATGACTTTTTATATTCTTCAGGTGTTTTAAATACATAAGATTTATTATTAGATCTTTGACTCTCAGCTATTTGTTCAAAAACAGATAAATCATCAGATAACGGTGGTGTATACTGTATTGGAGAAGCTCTAGATACGGGTGTAGATACGGGTGTAGGTTTAGATTTAGATTTAGATTTAGATTTAGATTTGCGTGATTTAATGCTAAGACTCAAAACCGGACTTTGTTCTTGGGGGTTGTTTTTCATTTTTTCTTTTCGTTGTTTTTTTAATTCGGCCATAGTTAATTTAGGTCCTAATATTTGTGGTTTACTTATTTCTTCCTGTCTTTGTAAATTAGTAAGTGATTTATTTCTAAATAAATTTAACATATTTTTAATTTTTTTGTTATTTGTCAATGTATTCCATTCTTCCGGAATTATTTTTCTTGGATCGCGTGATAGTAAGAGCATTTTTAGAGCATATGGTTTATTATTTTGAATTGCATAAATTATAAATTTATCAATATTTTTTATAACATATCTATCAGTATTCAAAAGAGATTGTAGTTTTTGAATATGAGATACATAAGGAAAATCTTTTTGTATTTTTTCTTCATCATTCATAATAATACTCATAATATATCTATCTTTTTCTTCATCACTTCTATTATTCAAATTATCAAGATATTGTTGATCGGATCTTCTTATATTCAAGAAGTCTTCTCCTTGTAAATCAGGTCTACAATATTCAGCCTCCGCCTCCTCCACCAATTCAACTTCCATAAGAGCATTCATATTTGATCTTGCTCTCAATCTATCAAGTTCAGGAAATCTTCTTGCATATCTCCTAGGTGTATTACTTGCTATAGTTTGTGTTGTTAATTGAATTCTAGGGAATTCAATAGTTTCTAAATCTTCCGAAGAAGATTTTTGATTAGTTAAGTTAGGTTCTTCGTTCATCATTTTATAGGTACGTCTATGATTTTTACTGTATTTTTCATATTTTTTTTTCAATTTTTTTTTATAATTTGAACGTTTTGAACGTTTTGAACGTTTTGTACGTTTTGTACGTTTTGTACGTTTTGTACGTTTCATTCGTGTAGTTGCCATATTTATTTATAGTCATTATAAATAAATTAAATAAATCTAAATTTAAATGCCGCTCTACACATTGGGCATTTTTTTCTTGTTAATTTATTAACACATGCCTTGTGAAATTCGTGACCACACGAAAGTGTTCTCTGATATACACTTAAATCATCAATAGCCTTTGTTAATTTTCTTAAAGCTGTATTAGTCATTCCTAATTCTAAACATTGTCCTATAAATTCATGTTTATTTTCATTATATTTATTTATAACATCTTTCATATTATTATATCCTAATAAGTTCATTTCTCTTTTATACTTTGTTAATTTTAGTTGTTCTAACAAATTACCAAAACTTATAGGAAGGACACTCATACATATTGGACACTCATCTCCTTCTTCATTTGAAAATTGTGTTTCTAATTCAGATACTCTTTCTTCATTTCTTCTTAATATATCAGCCTGACTTTCTTCAAGTTGTATTCTTTGTCTTTCTCTTTCTCTTTGTCTACGTTGTTCTCTTTGTAATCTTAATTGAGCTCTTCGTTCTGATTGTGTTTGTCTCCGTCTTTCTCTTTCACGTATCTGAGCGTCTCTTTGTTGTCCCCGTCTTTCTCTTTCATGTATCTGAGCGTCTCTTGAAGCTGTTGCACTTTCAACTCTTTGAGATAATTGATATAGTGTATCTCTGAATATTTCTTTATAGTCAGCCATATCTTCTGTAATACCCATCTCATCCAATCTACGTTTTACCGTATTTTTTAGTAAATTATCTTGATAATTATTCGATTCATGTATTGTATCTGCTCTTCTATTTTGACCTATCATAATACGACTACGAGAACTCATAATACCTGCATAATCATCAAGTAAATCAGATGCACGATCTAAAGATACACACCCTATACCCGGTCTACCACCTAATCTTTCCATTCTTCTATCTTTCGTACCTAACCATACACACTCCATACCATCTGCTTCGCATTCTCTTTTTAATTTATAATTTTCACAGGCATTACTGGATGCAAACATTTTAAAACTCTTTCTCTTTGTTTTTCTCTTTGTTTTTCTCTTTTTACATCTTCTCTTACCACCTTTCTTAGTACGAATAGGTCGTTTTAGTTTGCCGTATTTACAAGAACGACGACGATATTTACTTCGTTTGGTTGTCATATTTATTTATAATAATTATAAATAAATTTATTTAAAGTTTGTGGGATAAAATAAAATGACAACTACAATAGATAGTATATTAGGCTGTGAAGAGAAGGAAATGGATTATGATAATGAATTAGAAAAGATATTAGATATGAATTTATCATCTATTGAAAGAATACAAATAATAAATTTATATTCTGATAGAGATGTGATTGAGATTATAAATAAAATTAATAGTATGTATATGATAACCGGTACAAGTTTACTCAAAAAATTTATTCAGGATATATGTAAATTATCAAAAATAGAACCAACCTTAAAAGTTGAATGTTGTAAATGTTTGTGTATGAAATCTAAAGACGATTTAAATTTTCAAACACTTCATAATGTATTAGATTATCATTATCACGATATTCCTTTACCATGTAAGATTATAGCAATTGTTTATCTTACTTATTCCGAAGATTTTGAAGAAAAGGCATTAGAACATTTTAAGGTGATTTTGAATGACAATTTTATAGAATGTGAATTTAGATATAAGATGATATTATCATTAGATAGAGTATATAACCTGAATAAAGACAACTTCATTTTTCCTTTGCTTTGGTTTTTTACTAATTTGAAATCGCCGTTTGCAATGTATAAGATATTATCTTGTCAAAATCTATTACAAAATTATCCTGAAAAAGTATATGAATATGATTATCATCATTATATTTTAGGAACTTTGTATGGTTTTGCAACAGATTTACAATTAGAATATAATTTACGTGCTGATGCAACTGACGTGTTACTCGGATTAGGTAATGATGAATACAAAGAACTTGCAAGACAGGTTATGAATGTATTAGGTAATCGTAAGTTTACGATATACGATGATCAACAAAACGTTCATAAAATTAATTTAGATAAAGATATTCTTCCTATATTAGATACAATTATATCCAAACCTCATCCTTCTCACATTAACTTTGACTTTGTAAAAGATAAATTAAATACGTTACTAGAATTAAATGATGATGATAAGAAGAGTTTTAATATAGCAATGAATAGAATTGAGATGGATACATCTTTATATTCGCAATTAAATATATCATTGTCAACGATACTTCAAAAAGTATACAATTATTCAATAAATCACGTATCGGAATTTGATATGCAAAAGAGAATTGTTGAAGAATTGGTTGATGCAAGTGGAAAGTGTTCAACAGGTTATGGAAATAGATTGATTAATGCGTTATCGGGGTTTGATGATATGTTTATAACGATAAGCGACGAAGAATCAATTGTAGGTAAAGTAAGTGGTAGATTAAATAAACTTATAAGAGGTATTGAGGATGAGGATGAGAGAGAAGAGGTAATGTATCAAATGACATTATCAACGGATAAGGATTATTTAAATAAACAAAAATTTTTAGAATTTCTTAGAAATAATATAATGACTATAAAAAATGATATATGGGGAGATGTCAGAGAATATCTTGATCCTAATAGTTTTGAATTGTATTTTAGAAAGGCAATTGCTTTATACGAAGGTATAAAAGAATTTAAATAAATTTATTTTTTGATTGCTAATAATTGATAAGTTTGTTTTACTATAGTTCCATCTCTGTTTGGGTCCTGGTCGATTGAATATGGTAAAGTTTCTATTACGTTCCTTGACCCTTTAGAAATCTCTCCCATAATTTTATTAAACACGTAAAATGCTATAAAAAATGTATTTGCTGGATTTGATTTCAATTCTTGAATTTCTTTATTATAGTCTGTTTTATCAAAATCGCTTGTTTGACGTATTAGTTTTGGATTATCAATCCAAACACCATCTATTTTGTAATGTATTGACACAATAAATTCAATATCAACACCCTCTTGTTTACAAATACCATTATTAAAATCTGTTATAATTGTATCAGGATTTGTTACACTTACTAATGGATTTGCACAAAAACTTATCATAGTGGCGTTCAATAAGAATTCAAAACTTGCAGGTTGAGAAATAGTAATATTATCTTTACTGTATGTTTGTACTAAATATCCTTCGCCATCATCCTTACATCCAGGCATTTTAAGTAAATATTGTCCTAAACTTAATTTTTTAAAATCGTCAACACTCCCCTCTCCCCCCATAACAGCCCAATATTTTTGTAATTCATCCACCATTCCTGTAATTGTTGAAAGGTTTTCTATATCCATATAATTTTTGTAAGTTTTATCTCCGAAATATATATACTTATCGTCATCTTTCTTAAGACCTAATCCAAGACCTAATCCAAGACCCAATCCTAATATAATTATTATTATAGCGATTATAATAACAACTCTCATATTTATTATAATAAAAAAAATTATAATAAACAAGTTAAGTAAATTTCTTTACATATATAACATTTGCAGGATCTTTTATTATCAATAAAATTATAATTACTAATATTGGTATACCTAATCCAATAGATAATCCAAGTATAAGATTCAAATTTGTTTTCGAATCTTTTTCAGATGATTTATTTAGCTCAAAAACGCCTACGTATTTTGTTGAGTTTGGTATGAATATAACTTTATTACCAACGGAAACTGCACCATTAAATTTTTCATTCGTTTCCATAAATGTTTTAGTTTTTTGATCTTCTGGTTTAAAATTACTATATATATTTGTTTCTCCAATATCATACATTCCTATAGAATTTGAATTGTAAGGCGCAAATATCACTTTATTCCCAATAGTACAAGCTCCTGAAAATGCATAAGGTTTTTCATTTATTGGAGTGGAGAAATATAATTCTTTATTTGTATTATTGTATACACATATAACTCCAGCTTGTTGAGGAGATAAAATAACATTATTTTTTAATAAGGTTATTCCTGAATAAAGAATAACTCCTGACTGTACAATTCCTTTAGTAGTTATGGATTCATATACGTCAGTTGTTACGTCATATATCCCCACTTCTTCTGCACGATAAGGTGCAAATATAACTTTGTTTCCTATTGCAGATGCTCCTGAAAACTTTGCACTCATTGTTGGTATAACTTGTGTAGATTCTGTAAATGTATTAGTTTTTACATCATACACTCCTATATTATCGGCATTATAAGGCACAAATATAACTTTCTCTCCGACAACAACCGCTCCTGAAAACTTTGCATTCCCGCTTGGTAGTGATCCTGATGATGGTTGATCATATGTAAATGAATTATTTGTTAAATTATACACTCCTATATTATCGGCATTATAAGGCACAAATATAACTTTCTCTCCGACAACAACCGCTCCTGAAAACTTTATACCATCAACATTTTTAATGTCATTAGTTATATCAATTGTTCTAAAATTTAAAGTATCCGTATTAAAAATACCAATTTCATTATATTCAGCAGGGGCAAATATAACTTCATTACCTACAACTACACCACCAGAAAAGTTAGTTTGAAAATTTTCTTTTATATCTATTGTAATTAGATTAAATGTATGAGCCATTTATTATAAAAAATATATTATAATAAATAGAAAAAAATCATAACATCTTTTGATATATTAGCCAATAAAAGAAGAAGAGTATATAAAATATATTAAATTTTATTTAATTTTTAATAATTCATTATTAAAAATGGCAACTAAACGAAGAACTCGTCGTTCTTGTAAACACGGCAAATTTGTAAGAACAAAGAAAGGTGGCAGAAGGAGGTGTAAAAAGAGTAATAAAAAGAGTAAGAGAAGAAGAAAGAGAAGGTATAATATGAAAGCTTCTGCACCGAAAGAATTTGAAGTATTAGAAGATAGAGAAAACATAAAAAAATTATTGAGAAGATTGGGAAAAAGTGAAGGAGATTACGAGTTTCAGGATTTAGCAGGTAATACTAAATATATTAATTTATTTTTGTTACAAAATGTAAAAACAAGATATGGAGAAGAGCCTGAAAATTTATATGAACGAGTAAAAAGAGAGTTTGGTGGAAAGAATATAAGAATATATAGAAAATGTTATCCTGATATTAGTAGACTTTTACCTGAAAATATACCGAATGATAAATTAATATATAAAGGACATTATCAAACAGATCATTATAAATATAATAAAGCTCATAATATAAGACAAATTGAAAGTAAAGGTTTTGAGATGATGACTGCTCCTTATAATATAGGGGCTGATATACCTCAGTTATATATTGATGCATACGGAACTAAATCCGGGAATTACCAGACAATTAATAAGAGATTGATAGGAACAAATGTAAGTAATAGTTTAGAAATATATAAAGATAGGTTATGTGAATTAGATACTACCGGTGATGATTTAGTTGATGTTACAGATGAATTTAAAATTATGACAACTTTGTATGTGGCATATAAATATGATGGTAAATTTATACCCCTTATGCAAAATGTGAATGGTGTTGAAAAATATTCTCCGGCATTATTACCTATTGAAAATTTTATAATTTTTTATGATGAATAATTAAAAAAAGTTTTATCAATATATTTCCAGCAGACCGTAAACATCATTCCTTGAATACCATTTGTTAATATTCTTGTTTTCAATCCTCTTCCAAACAATCCTTGTATGCCATCTTCTTTAATAACGTTACTAAGAGTTTTTTTATAATCTATATTCTCTGATTGAGTTTGTTTCATAGTTTTCATAACTCTTAATGAATTTGATACACAATCAGACATAACAGAAGATGTAAATCCAATACCTGCATTTCTTAATAGATTATAACTCAATTTATCTTGTTCAGGGAATTTTTCTGAAAGCAAATTATAAGTAAGAAACCAAGGATAATGACCAACAAAAGTAGCACTCATAGAAGCCATTGTTCCATTATATAATACTTTATAACCACCTTTATTAATTTTATTTTTAAGGACATCTAATCCACCACCAACTTGCATATTCGTTTTAAAAGCATCTATAGGCATTAAGCAAACTCTCCAACTACTAGCTAATGCGGATCCTGATAATGTTTTAAGAGTAGTATTAGTATCTTTATCAAATAAGTTCATAGCAAAGGTGTTAGCAGCGGTATCACCAAAACGTGATAGAGGACCAATTGTTATAGCAGCTGAATAACCTTTATAAAATCTGAGTAATCCGCCTTGATTGTAAAGAGTAGAAACGGTTGTTTTTATATTACCACCGTATCTGTATTGATAATTCATAATTGTTCTGAGCCACATGAGAGATGAAACCTGAACAATCATTGCGCTGAGTCCGGATATACCGCCGCCTATTGCGCGATTAAATGATTTTTTTAGAATATCATTATCCATTTAATAATAATTATTTATTATTAAATTAACATTTTTTCATCAAATAGATTTGTATAATAGTGAGTAATATGCTTTATTGAGTTATAAATAAAAGATATAATAAATCCTACTATTACACCTCTTACAATAAATTGAATAAAGTCGTCAACTTCGTACTCATCAAGATTAGATATGTATAGATATGGTTTATCTTCTTTTTTCTTATCATATTCTGTCTTCATTTGTTTTTTAAGAATAATAAATAAGATAAATCAATTTTATTTGAAACTTTATTAAATATAACAGAAGATAATATAATACATGATATGATTATTATAAATGGGATTATAATGGATATTGTATTATGAATATTTTTGAGTCGTGTATAATTCTCTACAGAGGAAGAAATATTAAATTTTTTAGATATGGTTTCAAACATAGCAGGAGATTTATTTTGATTGCATATACTCGGTACACATATAAATTTATTATGCAAATATTTTTGTAACATAAAATCAAAATGATTTTGTTCTTTCATATTACACATCTTATCTATTCCACGTTCACTCAATATGTAAGCGTGAGCTTCAGTCGGAAAATTACATTTGCCAATATCTCTTGATACAGGAAAAATTAAGGGATATGGAAAAGCTATAGCACCCAAAAATAGTACATCCCACTTACTATGAGTGTTCATCCAACCAACAATTCTTTCTATTTTATCTTTAGTTAAATCTTTTATAAATCTGGCATCATCTTCAAATATCATTACATTTTTTGATTTTAATTTTTTTGCTTCTTTTATGATATAAAGGTGATTTTCACATAAATTTTTACATAAATCATTGCAAATTTTATTATTTTTTCCTCCATCTTTTTTAATATTATATAAATCTTTTATAGAGAATGTTGTGTCACCATTATTTTTTTTACATCCCATTTTATTTTCTTCAAATACATATAGATTTATATTTGTGATACCATTTTTTTCTAAATTTGGTATCATATTTGTTTGTACCGTGGTTTTGTTTCTTGGTATCGTTATAATTCCTGTATGAGATATATAACTGTCAAAAGACATTTAAATAAATATATATAATTTTAAATAAAAAAAAAAATTTTTTTTATATATACTTATAATAAAATGAACAATAATATTCTTTTTACAGCAATTTTATTAGTATTTACCGCGTGTGTTTATGTTTTCCAAACTGATATGATTGAAGGTTATTTAACTATGAGTGGTAGTAGGGCCAATAATGTTTATCCTATGTCTAATGAAGTAAGTGATAATAATACAAATACAAATACAAGTAGTATCACTTATAATTATTCTCGTAATTTTGCAACAAACAACAGAAATACTGTTGCTTCAACCCAAAATCAATTTAATAGTATAGGTTCTTTCCAACAAATTCAAAACGCAACTCAATTACTTCCTATGGAACATAATATTAGAACCCCACAGGAATTACCAAACCAGGATTCTATGGAAACATACATACCCCGTCGGGAAGATTACCAAAATAATAATGAAAATAATATATCAGGTATAACTCCGTCAGGATTTAGAAATGGAGCAAGACCACTAACAGGAGCAGCCCTATTAAGAGGTGAAGTAAATATCAACAATAGAGAAAATTTTGTTCATAGACAAACAAGAAGAAACGAACAACCATCACGTGATTTGCCAAATTCCATACGTCATGCAACTCCTATTATTTCACATTTAAAACACTAATTTAAAGGGTGAAATTTAAATAGATAAAGGGAACTATAAATATAGTTATCTACTTAATGATTCTAACTACTCTTTTTGAGGTAAGTTTTGAGATGAAAGTATGTAAGTATATAAAAGGCAAGAGAAAAGGGTGGATTTAAATTATATATAAAAATGTATAATTTATAAATAAAATAATTTTTTATATAAATGAATAATAATTTAATTTTTTATTATGTAATATTGGGTGTATTAGTGATATTAACAGGTGTTACTGTTTATTATAAGAAATATATGTATACGTATGCATTGGGATTTCTTTCTGTTATATTTGCGATACTGGTGTTTGTGTATGTATGGAGGGAGGATTATAATGTATATCCCAAAGACAAAGGCTCCAATTATAGGAATAAGGTGGTTTGGGTTAATGTAGATAAATTAGATATATTTAATGTTGAGCATAATAAATGGGCTAAAAATTTATTGTTAAATCAGGCACCAAATAAGTTGGGTATTTATTCAAATAAATATAATGTAACAACATTAGATATATTAAGATATAAAGAGACATTTTTTGAATTTTTTGGGTACAATGCAGAGCATATTATGTTTGAGAATGCTAAATTAAATAGTAAAACCAAACAGTTTTGTAGAGATAAAAATTTAAAAATAAAAAGATTTTCTTTTAGGATAAATTAATTTTATTTATAAAATTTATAATTATATAAATAAATGAACAAAGGATTTAATAGTAGTGGATTTATTGTCGCACTTGTATTTATAATATTATTTATATGGCTAATCGTTTTATCAACAACTTCTTGTGATTGTAATTCAAATTGTGATTCTTGTAATTAATTTAAATAAATTATAATTGTATTAATAAATGGCAGACTCTGATATATTTTCAAATATAAGTAAAGGATTTGAGAAAGTATATAATTTGTTTACAAATTTATCAGGAAAAGAAGCGATTAAATTTTATTTTCTATTGATTATCATCATTTTATCATTTGCATCACTTATACCTGCAATGACTATCAAACCTCCGTGTGCAGATAGTCAAGGCTATCAAAACAAAAGAAATTGTACATTACTCGGAACAACCGATGATAGTACAATGTTAGAATGGACACAAAACAATTATTTATCATTGTATATTATAAATATATTCTCATCTTGTGTATGCATTATATTTGCATTTGTATTAATGTTTTATGTATTAGATTAGATACCAACTGATCTAAACCAATCAGGTGTTTCCCTTTTACTCCATTTTGCAATATGTTGTTTATCACCATTATAATAATTGTGATAAGCCTCCACAGAACAATCACATTTATATTTATCGGGCATAGCCTGTGGAAATTTTGTCATTTCACCAATTTTAATATTCTTTGGAAGTTGTTGCAATACCTTTCTTAATTTTTTATCTGTCAGATGTATCTTACCATATCTATATGTATATTCATCACAAAGATTAACAAAGAGGTTATAAAGTATTTTATAATTTTCACTTGTTTCTCTACACCATATAGCCGAAGGATGTTTTGGATGAGTTGCTTTATACAATATATTTTCTAAATTTGTATTTAGTTTCCATCGTTTTACTTTTCTTTTACCGGAGTCATCAATATATTCATCTCCATCAAGAATCCGATGAGCTGTTGAGAGTAATTGAGCATATTCAATTATCATTTTAACAACGTGTTTATCAACGTGTTGTTGGGCACATTCTTTTGCCCACTTATCTTTGTTATTTTCTAATTTTAAGAGGAAAAATATGTTCATATTATAATTTTATAATGAGTGTGATTATAAAATCAATTTTAAACAACGGTTGTTTGTATTTCTAAGTTTTCATTATTATTATCATTATCTATAATACCCCATGTATATTTTCCCCAAAATCTTTCATAAAAATAATGAAGAACAAGACATATAGAGTGATCTATTATACCAATTGTAGAGGATAAAAAAAAATTATTTGTATATACCTGTAATACACTAACAGTAACACACAAAGTAAGTACTCTCCAAATAACAATTTTGGAAATCGTTCTTGATTTCGTTTCCATTTATTACAAAAATTATT
>Ga0209336_10000379_pt1 | contig 22986 bp, 31 predicted proteins | sample LinPmetageLP32_FD_184042 | JGI IMG/M metagenome (GOLD analysis project Ga0209336, IMG submission 184042) | Marine viral communities from the Pacific Ocean - LP-32 (SPAdes) (version 2) | ecosystem: Environmental > Aquatic > Marine > Oceanic | place: Pacific Ocean | collected 2009-08-23
TTGGGTCATATGGTGCGAAACTAAATCGGCCAAACTCGACATATCTAGCATAATCAACTTTAGTTCCTTGACCACCAAAAGAAACAATCCTTTGTCTAGGATTTGCTGTTAATTCTATTCTTCCACTTGCTCTTAATGCACCTGTGCGAACAGGGGCATTTTTCTTTGCTTGGGTTAGTATTCTTGAAGCCAATAAATCTAGGTATGAAGGCACTATTTTGGTTGGAACTCTTTTCGACCCTCTTCTTAATTCAGAAGCGAAACGAGAAAAAGGATTTGCCATATTTTATTCACTCCAAATCTAGTATCTCAGCACCTTCAACATCAGGTTTCAAAATCTGTGATTCAGGCACAGGTTCTCTTGGATTGATTTCGTCAGATGCTTCGTATGGAGTAAAGGTGCAACGGCAGTTTGGATGGGCTGGAATTACCCCACCTGATTTGTCAATTGGATATACAGCATTCTCAAATGGAACACACAAATCTTTGTCTGTTACTGAATCAACAGTTACCAATCTTTGAACCTGTGTAAATCCTAATTTTTTCAGCCCTGAAAGATGTGAGTTTTCAACAACTCTTCTTGTTTCTGTTCTAGCAATTCTGTTGTAATAATATCTCGGAAATGCTTTTCCTGTTGGGTCAATCACTCTTCTCATTTCTCTTTGAACCCATTGCCAATTTTTACTATCTGCCAAAGCCGCCTCAAAGACTGTGAAGATTTCTTTTCTGAAAGCCCCAAGTGTATTTTTTAATGCTGGAACACGCCATCTTGCATTCCAATATCTCATTGCTTCTGCATCTCTAAAATCAAAGGATATTCCTACACCTGATGCAGATGCCATTGTAGCAAGAGTTTCATCAAATCCAACTGTAAGTGCAGTAGATGTTGAAACTGTTTGTTTGTCAAGTAATTCTTGTAATTCTCTATCGAGTAAATCAACCATCCAAACTAAGTCATCTCCACCAACTGCTTTTGTCAGAACTCCGTCAAAATCAGATGTTGGGTTCAACACGTTCCCAAGACTGTATTCAAAAATATCTGTCGGATTTATTCTCTCAGAATATTTATCAATTAATCTGTCAGCAAACTCTTCTTGATTTTTCATAAGTTTCTGTTCTGTTTGTCTTGTAGTTGCCCTGACAATTCTATCATATTGTGTTCGACTTGCATCGTTAATTTTTTTTTTAATGTCGTGAAGTTCTTCTGCGGAATATGCTATCTCATCCGTGTCAGAAAACTTCGGCATATCACCAATTTCTTCTTCATCTTCTTGTTCCATTGGATTTGGAAATAAATCGTCTAATCCAATATCATCTTCTGAACTTGTTTCATCTTCTGAACTTGCATCTTTTGGAGTATTAATAGATAGTTTTGGACTAACAAAGAATGGGTCATTTGCTCTTTCGTTTTTGATGACAGGGAATCCCAACATTTCTCTTGCTTCATTGATTGTAATTGCCGCTTCCTGTCTTAGTGTTGCCACCGCAGATGCTTGTGCCTTCAAAGTCTCGGCTCTCTCGGTTTCTCTTGATGGTCTGATGCTTACAAACTTGAACTTCCAATCTGTAATTTCTAGTAATGGGAATATACGATTATTCATCATAGAAGATATCCTCGCATGATAGGATTCGATGACATCATACCAAGCATCAAGTTGTTGCTCAGGATTTGCTAATTTACCTGTCTGAACCCAGCCAAGTTTCATTGGTGGAATACCAAAAACAGCACAGATTTCTTCACGGTAATAATACAACAAATCTAACTGAGCCCCTTCTCTTGTTGAATCAATTAATCGGTGCATATTGAATCCTGTTCCACCATTGATTGCGATAAGTCCGAATGGTGATTTTCCACCTGATAATTGTTGTTCTATAAGACCCAACATTGCCTTCATTTCAGTATTAGAAATATCTCCAACATTTAGGATAGTTTTGGGTAAAGTTCCTGTGTAAAGCATATTCAAATAATTTGATAGATTTAATTGACCTGCTATTATCTCCATCAAAGGAATTAATGGACTTGAACCATATCCTCTTCCTTGCTTAAACTTAGCAATGTGAATTACTTTATTTGAATCGAACTTTCTCATTGTTTTATCGAGGGATTGGATGTAAGCCATTTTTGGTGGCTTCGGGGTCTGATTTGCTGGAACAAGTTTCATTGTTTCAGATGGAATAGTCCACACAGCGAGTAAGTCTCCACCATATGACCAATTTTCACCATTTGCAGATGATTTGTCGGCACTTCCATCGAGTTCTAGGTAGGCATCCCCGAAGAGGATTAAATCGAACAGAAGAGACTCCAACCATTCATCACCCATATCGTCAGGATTTGGATTTTTGAAGAAGTTTCTCAACTTGTCTAGTTGCTCTTGACTTCCATCTTCTTTTCCGTCTGCTAAAACAAACTCATATCCATTAGCAAGAGTATCATCAACACATCTTCTGAGGATTGCATTTACAACTTCTGATTTGAGAGAAATCTGTCTGAGAAGATTGTATGAAACTTGTGTATCTGCACCACTTGAGGATTGACGGCCAGCAGTTGTTGCCAAACCTATTTTTGAAAGAGATGCAAGAGTTTTTCCATCCCATGCAATTCCTTCACTTCCCATATTTCCATTGATTAAATCTGACATTTTTTGAGTATCTGCTGGGTCAGCCCTTCTTCTCAAAAGTCTGTCAATGATACTTCGCTGACGCTCGGCCATAAGTTAATGGGTTGTGTTCCGGTTTTTCACCATGACGGCTCTAACCTAGTTTATCGGTGTCTAAAGCAATTATTGAGAACATGAAAAAAAGTATCAACCAGCAACAGGTTTCAAGAGTCATTTATCTCGACTCCATACCAATCAACCCCTCTAGTATAATCGCCATGAATCTCAAATGTAGCAAAGATGTCATATTTTCCTTTTGATAGATTTCCAATTGTCATGTTTGTTTGCTCATAATCATTACCAAATGTTTCGTATGTTATTTTGTCTTGAAGTGGCTCTTTTCCTGTTGAGTTATTTTCGTAGATAGTCCAATAAACTGTTAGATTGTGATTGTCATTGAAACAGGATAAATCAGCATCCCATGAGAATGTAATATTCTCATTATACCAAGACCAATAAACATCATAGAAAACGGGGTCGCATTGTTCCCCTTCTTGATACTGACAAGAATCATCATCGTGGTCTGCATATGGGTCATAATTTTCTGCTTCGGGGTCGGTGCATCCATAGGTTTCTTCGGGTTCTTCCTCATACTCACAAGAGCCATCATCTTCCCATGCTTCTTCATCATAATTTAGTGCATCTTCATCCATACATCCATAAGAAATATTAGGTTCTTCACAGGTATCAGTTTCTTCACATTCTTCAACATTTTCTTCGGGTTCATCTGAACCATCTCGACAGTTTTTGTAGCCATCATCAACTAGAGAATATTCTATGACCGAACCATCACCACATACAAAGTCATCACCCATTTCCCAATCTTCATCAATTACCCATTCATCATCTCCTTCACCATATGGTGTAAAATCAACTAAACCAATACCTTCTGCGGCTGGTAAAACTAAAGCAATAATTGATGCAATAGTTATGATTAATTGACGAAGTTCCGTTGCCCTTTCATTGACTACTTCTATGATTGAATCCGCTTCTTCTTTTGTCAATGTCATTCACTCCGACACTCCTTCTCTACAATGAGAGGATATTGACTGTATCGGCTTCTCAAATCATCATAGGTATTCCAACGCTTGCTGATACGGCGGCGAAAAAAATCAAAGCCATTTTTTGAGTCCACATTTCGACAAACTTTTCAATCGGAGATAATCTAGTTTTGATTACGGCGACATCGGTTTTTAATTCATTCATATCTTTTTCAACGTGAGCAAGATGATTATCTTTCAGAACTGTCATATCTTCTCTAATTTGTATCAAAGAATCTTTGATAAAATCGAGTTCTTCGGACACAGAAATCACGCTTCTTCGGTGTTGGCTTCAACAGCCTCAGAAAGACGTGCTACGAGTTCCGCTTTTGTTCCCGATGTTGAAAGTCCTTTTTCTTTGCACATTTCTATTAATTCTGCTTTCTTTTTAGCATCCATAGCCGAAGTAACTTCATCAACTGCTTCAACAACATCATCAATCTTACTTTCACTCTCAGTCAAAGTATCAATTATTTCGTCAAGACTTACTTTACCATCAGCCATAATTTTCTGATACTTTTTCAATCCCCATACTGTCAGTCCGAGAACTGCCGCTAAGACAGCAATCCATAATTCTAATTCTACACCATATATCTGCATTTATTTCACCTTAATTTTTCTTTTTTGTATTGAACTCATCCATGTCTAATTCGTGCTTCTGTCTTAGGGATGCTTGCTCTATCTCATGTTGGATGTGAGCATTTTCCATTTCCTTGACGTGAGCAAGGAATGCTTCTGCACTTTTCATTTCAGATTCAAGACGGGAAGGTAACGCACCAAGTTCTGCGGCTTGTTCGCTTTTCCATGACTCCAAAACGGAGTTCATAAACAACAATGCTGGTGAACCAACAATTGCGATTAATGCGACATAGAAATCAAGATTTGATTGAACTAATCCTGTATCATCATTTATTCCTGAATAGATAACAAAACAAGCGAAGAATAACCATGATAAAATCAATGGAACACCCAATGTCATCAACATGATATCATTGAATGTAATTGGCTTTTTAGGGCGTGTTGGGGGTTGAATTGAAGCAGTAGTTTTAGCCATGCTGGTCGCCTTAATTCAAAGTCTGTTTTATCGAGGCTCTTTAGAGTATCGTCAGAAAGAGTAAGTTTTGATAGATTTTGGAGAATACCTCTAAATTAGGCTAAAATTATAGTCAGATATAGAATCATTGATATATGTAAGTATTATCCGAAGAACCATGAACGCAAACGAAGCAGGTAATCTGACACTACTACGAACATGGGGTCGAGCAATACGAGCAATATGGAATAAAGAAGCAAGAAATGCTTTGAGAGGCGGAGAGTTTATCGCTTCTCACATTCAATTAATTCCAGCACATTTAACAGTTTTAGACGCTATTGTTTCATTCTTATTGGGGGCATTCTGAATGCAGTATGAACTTTGGGTATGTGGTGGGATATACACAAGAGGACATTCTCCTGAACCTGCTTGCATCTGCACAAAAAATTGCACTCCAACACCTTATGATTGGAGTCAACACAGAAAATAAAAATACCTAACCAAAATCGGGGGTCGCCTTCGGGCGACTCCCTTTTTTTTATTTTGAAAATCGAAACCATATAGACCCTCAAAATATCAGCAGTATTCGTGAGCGATAGTATTACTGCTAAATTAACAGCAACACAAGCAAGAGAAATCGCAATTTATCCTGACCGTTGGGCTCAGTTTTTCAGAACAATAAACGGCCAAGAGTTTAGCCTACATGAAAGACCTTATCTGATAGATATCTATCGGCAATTTCAACCTAATATGAAGTCAGATAAAACCAAGATAATTGTTCTCAAATGTAGTAGGAAAGTCGAGAAAACTGAAACCATCTGTAATCTACTATTGTATGGGCTTCTGAACATACCATATTTCAATGCAGTTTATACCGCCCCAAGACAGCCTCAAGTAAGCAGATTTGTTGATGAAAGATTCAACGGTGCTTTGATGTCATCTATCAATGGTGGATGCCTGATGAAACCAAGAGTAAAAACTTCTGTAAGTCATCAAACTTTTGATGTTGGTGCAAGGTCTTTGAATCATCTTTATGCTTACTCAAATTGGGGTGATGCACATGGTCTGTTGGGTATCGAAGCAGACATGGTATGTATTGACGAATATCAAGATTCAGGAACAGATGTTTTACCGATGCTAGTTGAGATGTTAGCATTGTCAGAATACAAGTGGGTTTTGATTAGTGGAACTGCAAGAGAACAGGGTTCAGACTTTTGGAAATTATGGGAGAAATCCAGCAAGGGAGAATGGAATGGAGAAGCATGGGTTCATGGAGATTCAGAAGAAAATATTATTGGATATCATATGAGTCAAAAAATGCATCCTCAGATTTCTGATGAAGATATCAAAATGAAGAAATCAACTTACACTCCGAGAAGATATGCGAATGAAGTTCTTGGAGAGTTTTTCGCTGGTTCAACGAAACCAATAACTTTCGATGAAGCATTGAAGGCTGTTGACACCAACAGGAAGATTGTGAGATTTGTTGATGCACCGGAAGAAACTGTGATGGGTGTTGATTGGGGGAATCAGACAACAGTTGTGATTATGAGGAAAAATGGTGAAATCGTAAATGCTCTAAAATTAGATTCAAGGGCTGACTTTGAAAATGATGAAGTTGAGGAAATCAAGAATCTCATAGAACGCTATAATTGCACCCAAGTTGTATGTGATATAGGGTATGGGGCAAGACAGGTAAAAGAACTCCAAAGAGAATACGGAGATATGGTAAAATCATGCTATTATTCAAGTCGCCCCCTGACTCCATTCCAATACAAGAAAAGAGACAATAATCGAAATCTAATTTACATGGTTGTTGTTGATAGAACTACTTACATCGAAGCAACAATTGAAGCAATCAAAAATGAAGAGATTTCACTTCCATACAAAACAACAGATTTGGAATGGGTTTTGCATGAATGGTGTTCTTTGAACTCATCAGCAGAATCAGACGAAAAAAACCAAAGGCCAATATTATCTCAAAGTAAAACAAAGTTTGGTCGAGATGGAGATGACCACGCATTCCATGCTTTGCTATATGCGAGACTAGCAATTGGATTCGATGAAGATAGTGGATTGCCCCAAATTAGAGTGTTTGGGGAATAAAATATTACGAATATCAATAGAAGCGTTTCTGAGCGTTTTTTGGGGTCGGTGGTAGGTATTGACCCAAACCCCCCTAGAGTCCGTCAGATTGGCTGTAAATAGTCAAATATGGGAAAATACGGGTTTTGACCCCTGATGGAATACAGAATGGTAGTATTTCGATAAAAAATAGTCAGAAATGTAAATATTTAGATTTGTAATAAATCTGAAAAAAAGGTGTTGAGTGCTTTTTCGACCATGTTGGACTCAACATCAATCGTGTTCCAAAAGAACATCAGCAGTTCCACCGTTCAATGTCAATACTGCAATAATTCCAGCAGGGAATGTTAATCCAGCAAATCCGTATGTAATTGCACCTGCACCAAATGTAAATTGATGAACAAGATTTACCGCTATAATATCACCTATAACTTTTCCATTATAGAGTTTCAAAGTAGGTGAGCCTGTTGCATTACCTGCAATCGAAAGTAGGTTAGTTGTTGAAGCGAAAACAAAATTATTTCCTGTTGCTAAACTGAACGCTCGGTTTGCCATAATCATCGAAGGAGAAATTACGGTTAATTACTGTTGATGTCAACAGGTATATCTGAGATGACAGAAAAAGATTTTTGTGAATTGGAGAATGTAGATGACGGATTCAAGCCTGAGCATCTACACAATTCACAATTGCAGTTGGATTTGACCAAACCCAAACTACGGTTTTGGATTCTACATGAACCCACTCTTGACCATCCCATTTTATCGGCCTAGAGCATAGCATACAGAACTCACATTGGCAACGTGGCTGGTCATCCCCAATGGAGATAGAGGATAGACCACAATCCACGCATACGCTTTGAGAGTTTGTTACTTTCATTCTACTAATTCCCCTGCTTTGTTTTGGAAGGAAACTTTAGTATCTTCATCCAGCCAATTATCTGCTTGGTCTTTGTTGTCGAAAGTCATAATGACTGAGTTAGTTTCTAGGCATACAACAGCCCATGAACCGCCTTCTAATTGCATAACAACTCGGCTTACTTCATTTTCCATTTCTGTCTCAATTAACTTTGCTGATTTCTTACCATGAGGCAGACCTGCATTCTTAGCACAGGTTGCACCATATCCATGAGTCATTGAAACATCTGTTGAAAGGTGCTTGGAACAGAAGCAACAGTAGCCACTTTTTCGACCTAATCTACGGATAGTTGAGATTGGGTCTGCACGAAGGGATTGAAGAACAATCCAAGTATCGTCAGGAAGCCCCATTGAAGGGGTCATACTGCCGTTGAAACGGTTTACATTACCTCTTGCTAGGGTTGCACCTGTTTGGATGAATCTTCGGCTATCCTGAGATGATGCTCTTTCTGCTTCTGTAAACTGTAATTCTGCCGCTTCGGTTGTTCTTGTTTTTTTGTCAAAGAAGTTTAATGGGCGAATCACTAATTCTCTTTGGAACGCATCAAAAGTTTCAACGCCTTTTGTTCCGTATTTTGGAACGCATGGTGCTGGTGCTTCTTTAGTGTTGGAGTCAACAACCAAAGTGATGATTGGGTGTTTCAAAGGTTTGCCGTTTTCTGAACCTTCAAACTGATTGAATAGTTCAACAACTGCATCCCATCCATCTTGCACTTTAGTAGTGTCAGGATTAGATGCAATTCCTTTCTTGGTTAATTCCCCAACCCAATACATTTGCTTGTCAGAAAGACGGCCATATTTATTCCATCCACCAATTAAATCAATTGCGAAGTTTTTGTCTCGACCTGTAAGACTTTCATGGACTTCTTTTAGAGCATCAATTTTTGGATTTCCACCACGACTTGCTTGAGGCGTATTTAGTTCTTTGACGTAATACATCTGAGAAGAAGAAAGTTTTCCATTTGCTAAAAATTGACTAACTAAAGATTTAGCGAAACTAATACTTCTGTTAGGAACTGTTCCCATGTCTAAAGCATCTTGAAGTGCCGCAATCTCAGGATGAGCATGACGTGTCTCAACATCAGTTTCAACAACTGAATTATTTTTAGAATCAGGCAATGCTGAAAATTGTTTTTCTGAGATGAAACTTAGACCTGTTGCATTGCAGTATTCACAGGCACTACCTTTGTTGTATATATTGCCCGAAGTCCTACCGACTCCTTTACAGCATTGACAGGCCACTAGAACAGCACCCTTTAGTGAATTACCCCAATTTGCAGATAGTTGTTTTACATATGGTTTTTTGTTGCTTCCATTCTTGAGTTGTTTAACAGAAGGCTTGGTGCTATTTGTTGTTATTATATCGAAAGATGCTGGACGTGATAAAATACGATTAAGGTTAGGTAGTTTGAATGGTTTGTCGTCATATTGACCACCTGAGACTACTTTCATACCAACAATAGAATGGAACAAAATACCATCCTCACAAACATAATAATATTCTCCATTTGAATCAGTTTTTCTTTGAACAAGTATAGACCTTCTCAGCCTATCATATCTTGCTGATATTGTTCCATTGATGGTGTTGCTCATACCATAGTAATTCAAAGGGATGTGAATAGTCTCAGGAGAAGAACCATCTTTGAATCCACATATCAGATTTCTTGTCTCATATCCATTACCCATATTTTTTTCTCCATAGATTCCAACATCGTGAGATTTGGCCGCAACATTCCAACTTCTCGGCATGAGAACTTTGGCTGATTGCCTATCTCCATTCTTGACTAATTCAAGTAAATCTTTCTGCGTAGTATGAGCCAAAGAAATATTCCTTCCCCACCAATCAATCGGTGAATCATATTTCTTGACACCAAAATTATTTTCACGGACTTGACCACCAAACCGACTGTATGCAATTGGTATGTGGCTTATATCCTCAGTTTGTATCAATGCGTAGTGTTGATGCTCGTCATCGTTTGTTGGCTGTTTAACAACAAGTCCTGTTGATTGTAATTTCATTTTTATTCGATTATATCTTTGAATTGGTGTTAAGTCATGTAAGAAATCTGTTGAAGAAATCCTACTTTTTGGGTCATTTAGTGTGTTTTCTGTTATCATGGTATCATTTTCCTTGCCCTGTGGGTCGCTTTTATCGCTTCGCTCACGTTGGACTTTGGTTATGAATACTTCGTTTTCTCAATAAAACTCGATAATACTGTATCAAGTGCATTCGGAACTGATTTGCAGACCAAGTTCCAAGATGCGTTTCTCGCAGTAATCAAGAAAGAATAAATAAAATTGCTAATAGACAAAATATCTGAGAAATAATCACAATCGCTAATCCAATTGGGTCAAGTTCTTCGCTCATATTTCATCTTGTGAATTGACACGGTATTTTACGAAATCTAAATCTCGGACAATATCAATCTCATGTGTTGTAAATATTGTTCCTGATGTCATATGGATTTCAGCAGATATTCCCTTGATTAAAGTTACAGCGATTATCTTAGATTCGTCAATAAAACTCCATCCACTTTCTGTTAATATTTGCATTTCAATCACTCTTTATTTTCTTGACAAAATAAACAAATCCATGTGATAGGCTCAAGACCCATATCAGTCCAACATTTACATTTACTCATCTTAATCCCTCAAGCAAATGGATTTCTTTTTCTCTCAGCCATATCCGCTTCACGAACTATTCTTTGTTCTGCCCTGCGAGCGTCATCTTCTTTTCTTTTCTTGGCTCTAGCCCATCTGATTTCTCCAACTTCAACAACAGCATCTACAATCATCTGAATATGTGGGTCATTTGGATTGTCAAAATGGATAGCCCATTGGAATCCACGCTTGGTTAAATCAACATCATCAACTCGGATATTTCCTTCTGAAACCTGTGGTCTAATTTGTTCCCATGCCGATTCCTTAATCCATATTGATGCACCACCACCTTGAGAACCATAGATAGCGGCGATTCTTTGATAACTACCCATCAAAGATATTGCTGTGTATTTTACTGCACCAGCAGTTTTTTCGTCAAAGGTGCATCCGTATTTATCAAATGCATCTATGATACTTGCTTTCGTCATCGTTTTTATTTCGGCTTTCGTGTATTCCGTCATTGTTCACATCTCCTGTGTAATCCGTATCTGACAATCCCACCCTAATAAATGAATACTTTTCTGACAATGAATATGCTTCTGACCAAACTTCGTCAAACAATTGGAACGGTGGGATTATTGAAATCAGATTGAATGTTGGCTTCAACATCATCCTCATTCCAAAACTCTCACTTCGACATTTTCGCCAACTCGTTTGAATACAAACTCGACATTCGGATTTGCGAAAACTATGATTTGCATTTTCCGACCAAACTCATGTGGATTCATTGACGCTGAGAATATCCATTCTTTTTCCATGACAACACCTGTTAATCCCACCTATATCAAGAGATGATTATAATGATTCCATCTATTACAGCCTGACGTAAAGGAACGGTATCACAAATAGTTCCATTGTAGTATGCACCAATCGGTAAAATCTCATAGAGGAAAACATCAGAATGCACTTCCATTTGTATGTCTGTAAAATTATCCAAAGTTCCATCAACCACGAAAATATAATCGGCTGTTATTAATCCTTCATTCTCGATTCGCTTGGAAACGATTTCACCATCAAACCACATACAGGAATCTTCTTCCCAAAACGGAACTATTCTTGCTGGTAATGGGGGCATCAAAGAAACTGACATTAATAGAATTACTGTGAATAAAGAGAACACTTGAACAACCAAATCTGAATTATGCTGTTGGCTCATAAACATGAAAGAGACAACGCTGGTTATTGTCTAAGATGATTAGGTGAGAGTAGGGGGGTTTGAAACGGAATTACAACAAGCCGACCCAGCGACCCCCCTACCCTCAAAAATGCAATTTTTGTATGAGCAAGCATTGCATCAAATGATATGTTATTCGCTGGGTAATCTATGCTAGATAAGCCCACCTATATTAAGGATTCATTAATGTAATTCTTCTAGCATTATAATCTGAAACTGCATTGTAATCCACATTCCATTTCTTGACATCATCTGTTGGATTCAACAATCTGACATTCTGAAAATAAACATCAAATCCCAATGAAGAAAATAACTCTTTGAAATAAGTAATTTCCATTCCTGTATTCTGCATTCTCATAATGACTTTTCGATTCCCCAAATTATCTGTTGCGAGATGTAGTTCTCGACCTTCTTCTGCTTCGACCAGCAAATACGATACTTCGACCATGACTATTCGGAATGTATTGGGGTTTTTTATTCCGCCTATTTCCGAGCCGATTAACCATATGAACTCAAGACTATATAAACTGTGCAAGATTTCCAAAAACCATTTTTTCGATGTTGGCTTCAACACGGAGTTTTTGCTGGTGATTACAATATCGCTATTGGTCAGGAAGCAGTTTGAGATTACAACCGAATGTCAGAATATCGCTATCGGTCAGGAAGATTTCTCATCTTTCAATTCCCAAGCACCTTTCTGACTCGTATGTATCTGACTTAATTGCTCTATTTTGTCATTTGCGGCGAATCTGAGAGCCAAAGATAGGTTTACTGACTCATCCATAGCCAAATCATATTTCTTACGCCAAAACCGTTCTGATTTACGCACCTTTCTGAGAAGTTTTTCTAAATGTCTCAACTTAATGTTTAGATTCTTTATTTTCTCATCTTTTTTCTTACTCATCTTCGGACACATCAACTGTAAGATGTCCTGATTCCTGATAGACCTTAATCCTATCTTTGATATCGAGATTTTTCCCTTCATGGATTAACATCAGAACTTCTGAAACTCTTTCGTTTGTTATTGAGAATGTTTTCTTATTCCATCGAGGATAATTTTCTGAAATATTTTGGTCAGGCCGTGTAGTAAACATGACATTTCCTGAATAGTTTGATATCGTGTATAATGGTAATAATGCAATCCGAGAATTACTCTTGAAACCTGACCAAGAATGTTGTTCCTTTTCCAAAGTCCTTTTTGATTTTGATTTTGTTTCCTTCCAACTTCTTGCTTTTCGATTATCATCATTCATCTGAATCATAAATGGTGGAATCATATTTGCTTTTTCTTGTTCTTTTCTTGTTCTAAAAATTGTTCTCGGCATTATCATAATTGGTGGAACAACAATACCATTATTGGGTCGAGAAAATTGACCAAATGTTAAGTCAACAAAATGATGTTTTGTCTGAATTATTACATGACCTGCATATCCTTCTAAATCACTTTGAAAATCCCAACCATCCATATGACCACATAAACCAATGTAAGCATTTGGAAAACCTTCACAGATATATCCATCAGATGTTAATTCATATCCATTTCCAGCATTATACCATTCAACATAATCACGATTCCAATTAGCAATATCAACGCAAATTACTTTACTCGATTTATATCCTAATTTTTTCAGGAATAAATGGAACAATTGAGAATGGGAAACACAACTATCTCCTTTCAAAAATGCACCACCATCGGGAGTCTTTTTGTAATCAACAAATGTCTCAACTGCTTTTTCCAAAAATATACGTTCTTGTCTTTCAGTTAGATTGTATTTATTTTCTGACTTTTTCTTTTTCTTGTAGGCCAATTTTTTCGCTCTAAACTTCGACATTTTTTCTCACTACTCCCTGTTGGCCTCAACACCTGATTTAATACTCGACAAAATCGAGATAATTATCTTGCATAAAATCTAAGAAAATATTCATCTCATTTACTGCTTGTTCATATGACAAAAAAGATTTATGTGCAATTTTTTGTTGGGATTTCCAATCATTGAATATCGCCCAAGTATTGAATGCAGATTTCAAACCTCTTTTGTTGTTACATTTATTGCGTCTGCCAATTATTGATTTGTCGTTACCTGAATATCTTTCACCTTGATATGTTCGGTATTTTACATTCTTGAGATTAGCCCAAACGAAGTCGAGCCAAGATTCCATTTGTTCAACAAACTTTTCCTGTTCCCAATCATGGACTTGGGTGATATTCCCAATCATATTATTTGACCCCCACAGCAACCACATTTATTCTTTACAATTTCATTTCTTGTGAAGGAATCTTCGGGGCATTCACATCGAAGCATATACATTATTCTACCCCCGCATAAAATGGATTATCATAAATCCGAACATCATCCCAAATAATATCCTGAGATGGAATCCCATCAGGGCTAACGAAGGATGCAGAATCGTCATCTACGCCCAGCATTCTAGTCATCATGGGTGAATGGTCGCAACCAAGTTCCATCAGGCTAGAATCACGCCTAAATGGAAGCACCAATATTTTCTTTGAAGTGGCTCTTGTGAAGCAAATCCATTTGGCTGATGTGTTCATGTCAGTTGAGCAATAAACACCGCCCCAAGATTTTCTGATTCCTTCTCTCGTAATCGAGAAAAAGTTCTCGTATGGTGTGGCGTGATAGTAGGTAGTCAGACTCATGCTTTCACCACACAGTAATTAATTGATTTACAACTTCGGCATCTAACTATATTCATTCTTCTATCAAGACACATCATATGAGTATATGAACCACAATCAGAACATTCGATTGCAGGGCTTATCTCACTAATAGGATGGTCTATCCTACCTGCTTTGACACATACACAACATTCTTTCATTCTTTCACCTTCCCCAACAGGTATTGGGAAGTTTTAACAAATGGATATGAGTCATGTTCATCAATAACTTCTCCATGATTATTTTCAACCCAAGTATAGAAATCTAAAGCATTGTTTCTTTGCCCTACAAGGTCTGCTAACGGTTGCATCCACCAATCAGGGGCATCCCTACCCTTAGCCCACTTTGCGAATGATTTGGTATGGTAAAATTGCCTGTATGCTTTGACTGTATCAGCAGGGTATTTTTCTTCTATCTTGAACTCATCAGGCATGGCTTGAACAAACTTCTCAACATGAGTCCAAGCATAATCAGAACCTTCGGGCAAGGAACTGAATGCATCAAAACAACCATGAGTTTTACCATATCTAACGTGATATGCAAGAAGTAATTCTTTGGTATGGTAATATAACCAAGAATAATTTGGTGTATTAATAGTAAATCCACTTTCACCTGCGGCTTCCCATGTGCTAACTGTTTTTATTTCTTGGGAAGGTTCGCCATAGTAGTTTGGGAATGTCGGTTTATCCAAGTGTTCTCCAACCCATTTCGTGCATGGATGATGAGGATGTGCATTACCTGAATATCTTGTGATTCCATCCTTACGGAATGGTAGTTCATTGGGTGCTAAAAGACCTGATTGTTTTAGAGCCGTTGTTAGCATCTGCATTGACTCGACAATCATTTTATTGACGTGAATATCACACAATGCATTAGCCGCTTCTATTGGGTTGTAATCAACTACGAATATATTCATTCTTCCACCCCTGCTTTATCCATCTCTTCTTTCAATCTCACTAACATAATCTCTATACCATCCTCATCAATGAAATTGGATTCAAGAAAACCATAAAATCCATTGTTGCTGTTCAATAATATCATATCTGCAATCCACCTTCTTTTCATGAAAGATAATCTGTCAAATACGAACCAAGAATCTTTTGTAAAAAGATGGCTCATTTTTCGGAAACAATACTTGTCTAATATCGGATAATCAGGCCGCCAACCACGCTGTTGTGCGACCCAACCACTTGTATCAAGTCCGATTATCATATTGCTTTCCATTTCTTGTATTTCATCATATATTTTTTCTCCATAACTCATTCTTCCACCTCTTCTTTCCATGCTTCATTCTCCACAAGTTTCCGTGCAGTTTTCACTCGTCTTTCATGTTCTTCAAGTTCTGCTTTAGCATGATGTAAACAGCCGTTCACAGTATCGTAGATTTGTTGTAATTCAGTAACACGTATCTGTGCCATTATACGACTATCTTCCCTTATTCTCCATTCTCTCTTCATTGATTCCTCTATATTTTCATTCATTTATTCATCACCTTCCATTTTTTCCCAACAAGTAGGGCAAATAACCCCACCATTTTGATAGCGAAAGATTTCACCATCTTTGAATACTCTTCTTCGGCACATAGTCATAATGCAGGGATTCATGCTTCCACCCATCCTGTTGAAAGCGAATATACCATACCTGCTTCGTGATTCTTCCTACATTCTTTTATTCCACAACAAAATGCTTGAACATATTGTTGTCCTCTATCATATCTGATTAATTGACAATAAGGGCATCTGTAACTACTCATTCTTCCACCCCGAACATATCACAAATACAATCAGGACATACTAAAATGTGGTTGTAAGTTTTAATTTGTCTGAAAACTTTCATAGATTTGGTAGAACTGTATGAACTTCCACTATGGCAGAATGTAGCATATTGTAATACATCATATTTACAATGATGACAAGACACATAGATTCTATCTTTTTGAAATCTCTTTCTAGGTCTAAGATTCATGTCTTTCTTTTCAGCAATTATATTCATATGTGGGTTGTGTTTATATTCCATTTTTTCATTTCTCCTTTATCTCCGCTATACGCTTCGGCAAGCCTTCGGATAGAGTGTTCGCATATCAATGCTTTCATTTCTGATTATTTTCCTTTCTGATAGTCTCTAAGAAATCTTTTGTAATCTTCTGAAATATTTTTTTCCTGTTCAGGCTGGGCGATAGGGATATCAGATGTTGGTATCAACACCGTCTTTTCTCCCTGTGGAAAACAGTTTTCGCAGAACGGTAATTTTCTGAAATCGAAATCGTCAACATAACTTGTTTTGGTTTTGTCTCCACACAATCTTTCTCCATTTCCAAATGTCAGATGTTGATGTGTTGGAATCATACTTACTTCTCCTGATAATCTGCATGGTCTTTTGGCAACCGATGTAATCTTCTAGTTGCTAGATTTGTAATCAGGTCAGATACGTTCTTTGCACCTGTCTCAAATCTCTTTTCAGAATGTTCGTCTGTTACCATTCTTTCTCTTACAGAATGAATCTCTATCTCGTCTAAGATGTGCTGGATGATTTCATACTCGGCATGGATTACTGTTTTGGCTCGCATAACCATAGGTAGGAAGCACACCGATATTAGTATTACCAATCGCTTAGATTTTTAGATTTAGAAATCTTGGTTGTTTTACTAGGTTTAATTGTTGTTTCATGTGATGGGATTTTCCAAGCCTCAATTCTTGCTTCGGCAATCTTAAGATATTCTTCTTCCATTTCGATTCCGATAAAATCAAACCCCTCAAGCATAGCACCAATTCCTGTTGTTCCACTACCCATAAACGGGTCAAGAACAGTTCCGTTTGGTGGAGTAATTAATCGGCATAAATATCTCATCAACTTAACAGGCTTCACAGTTGGATGATTATTTTTTTCAAGTCCGTAATTCTTTTCTCTCTTAGATGATTTAGCACAGTAAAAGAATCGTGATGCCCCGCCTTTATCTTTGAATCCATGTGTTTCCGAACCCTCTTTAGCGTGTATTTTTCCACCCATCGTCAATTTCTCATCCTCTCTTTTATTCTTCCTTACTGCATCACTACTTTGAGAAATACCACTTTGCTCATCAAGTATTTTTATAGGACATTCAGGATGACATTTCCAATTCTCCACTACTTCTGATTTTTTCTTTTCACCTATTCCTTCGTATTCATTATCTCCCCCTAAGTTCTTATTGAATCCTGAAACCTTAACTTTAGACCAATGACTATTGGATTTGACCCTTTTATTACCTTCTTGGATGCATTCGGGATGATGGGTTAGAATCACATTTGCAGGAAATCTCCCCTTTTCATGTGCTATACTTTCAGCAAAGCCCTCGGATGCACCCCAATGGCTTTTTACAGACTTACGGTTGGTATTTTTTGCATGGTCTGCACCCGCTTCTATTCGGCAACCGTCAATGTTCAAGCCGCCTGTTCCATGCTCAAGCACATTATCGGCAACCGTTCTAATGATGGGCTTACGAGCCAACACAATAGGCTCATGAGCAGGTTTGAGGGCTGTTCCCCAACCATCCCATTGTTTTGCTTCGGATGTAGTAGGGGCAGTAATATCCCAAGAATCACCTATGGTATTTTTCCCATGAAATTGTGTTTTTGATTGCCTGTCGTTTCTTGTTGTGTCCTTTAATGTAGGATGTATTTGTTTTCCTATGACTTCTCGTTCCGCACCTGCGGCCTTGTCTATCGCTTTGCTGATGTTGTGAGACTTAGGGAATCCCGTTCCATACAGCCATTGAATGCAATCTCTAATCTCAAACCCTGCATCTTCAATTTCAACTACCAACCGATGATAAGTTCTTGTTCCACCGAATGCAAGTAAATGACCCCCATGTTTCAAAACTCTAAGACATTCAATCCATATCTCTTTTGATGGAACATCGTAATCCCACTTAGAACTCATGAAACGTAATCCGTATGGTGGGTCGCAGACGATAGAATCAACAGAATTGTCAGGCAAAGTTTTCAAAACATCTAAGCAATCTCCAAGACGTAGTTGCATATTTGAAATCCGGTATTCCCACCCTAATAGACATAAGGGAAAAATTGTTCAAAAAAAAATTGAAAATTGAAAACTTTTGAAATTGATTTGGGAAAATCCCGATTATGGGTGGGGTCATAGATAATCCACGCCTACTCGATTCAAAATCAGCGTCATGGCCGCTTCAATATCTATGACCAAATATTATTGGCCGAATATACTTTTTGTCAAATCCAAAACGGATTATCATTCTCAGTTAATTCTGTCTTTGATATTCGATGGGCTACTGTTGGGTTCACCAACGCTTTCTTTAAGGTCTTACATCCAATAAGGAAATCCATTAATGAGATTGTATTTCTCAATGTGGGTTATGCGTCTTATGTAGTTGCCACATTCTCAAGTTCCTGTAATTGCCCCTTCACCAATATCGCAAGTGCCTAAAGTTTCAGTCGGAGATACGATACCAATAATTATTTTCCCGCCAATCCAATTCTCGGTGTTTTGAAAATTGTTTGACACCCTGCTATGCAAAGGCGTTCCTTGCGACAGGCTATCTGTATATGAATATGACTAATTTATTATCTGACTACAACATAGTAAAAAATCGCTCATAATTTTTTCGGATAGTGTGCGGGTGTGGTGGTGGTCGAGATGGTGCTGACGGGCATAGGTGGGGGTCTATTTTCAACAATTAATCGAACAGACACCCCCCCTATGACATACACATATGTTAGACCCCTGACATATATATGCCCCTATACCCCCTTTCGTTTGATTAATTAATTATTTTATATTGATAGAAGTAAGTAAAAGATAAGATTAGAGAACAGAATCCAAACAATCAATCCACTTGTTGACCCCAACAATGATTCGGACAATAAATCCGTAAGCCCTGCAACGTGTCAATTAACTCGACAACTATGACTAATCCTGATATCAAAAACCCCATCATTAATTCACCAATTAATTGACTAATTGGTTACGGAGTTTCACCAGCATTTTTATTCTTCTTCATCGGAGATAACATCAATCACTTTTGGTTTATTTGCCTCGACCTGAATGACGTTTCTGAATTGGTCTAGTGGGTCATACCCAATGTTCACTTGCACCTGTGGAACAGCCTCTTGAGCCCCCGTAAACTTATCCATAGATTCCTGAGCCTTCATCAATCCACCAACCATGAACGAAACTGAGTTGAGTTTGCTTACAGAATCGGCTTCACCTTCTGCCCTGTCAATTATTCTTTCAAGCCTGTGAAGATTCTTCTTCCTTCTTGTGTAAGAATCCAATCGGAGAAAGTCTGTCGAGCCAAGTTCTGCTCGGCTGATTACCATTGACCTCATGTCGGTAGCGGCTGTTGAAGCCAACAACATAAGTTCATTCCATTGGTCGAGGGGGAGAGGAGACTGAAATATTGAATTGTCATTCAACTGTCTCCTTATCTCGGATTCCTTTTTTCCTTCAATCAGTAGCATTGCTACCCATCTCACTAATGCATCATCGGTATGTGGAACTAATTCTTTGTCTGACATTTGTATCACATCTGTATTTCAGAATGATGTTTTTGTAGTGAGTCATTGTTCTTGACGATTTCTATTGAGAGATGTTGTTAGACATGACTGAGTTATTGCTGTTATTAATCCTTAGAGCGTGTGATTAAGCCTTCCCTTTCTGCGGCTGATACATCCACGCACCAAAGGTTACAACGGCTTCTATTGCCGATAACATTTCTTGAGTTCACAATATCAATCGGCATGAAGAATCCTGACTTCTTGAGAATGTTTGAAAGTTGATTTCTTGTTGGAGACATCTTAGTTCGACCAATCAGAAAGTGATATATTTCCTGTGAAGTTCCTTCTCCATCTTCTCCTAGAAACTCAATAATTTGCTTTACCAATCTAGGTGCATATCTCTTGCCACCACGCCTCTTGCCTTTGATTGGTTTTACCATTGATTAGTTCCTCAATTCCCACCCACTTAAGGTAAGCCCTGCAACCAATGATTTCATTCAGAAACGAACGTGTTTTTTCCAGCACGAAATGAATGAATTATGAAAGAAATACGGGAGAAGTCAGATTCAGAACATTGATATATGTAAGTTTGGTGCGAAGCACCATGACAAGCAAACACAGCAAAAAGACGATGACGACAATAACGCAAATGGAGACAACTCCTGAACAATGGGGAGTTGCACCTTACACAGTAAGGAAACTCAGGATGGATATGAAACTCAAAACCAACTGTCCGACCTGTTCCAAATATGGTCAAGGTTATGGCGGAAATAATGTATCACGATATATGCTTAACGATGAATATGCAATCCGAGGGGAATTGCTAGAAAGAGATGGAGAAGGTGGCTACAATTTTACTACTGAAAAAGTCCAAGCGGCATTCAATAAATATACATACACCGAAGAAGAAGTTTTAGATTATCTTGGTGTAGATGTTGAAGAAATGATTACTGAATATGGATGGGTTGAAATCAATCGAGGTCAGACCACATTAGCAAAGGCAAAAAAAGATATTGCTTGGCAATTAATTCACAACACATTCAGATACAACAAAGGTGCAAACGCTGTTGCATTCAGAACAGTATTTACTGCTGTTAGTTTACCATGTCCTGACTGTGCAAATGGTCAAGTTAGGTCGAACAGATACACAGGACTTTACCTACCAAACTCAACAGGATATGTAATGAAGTTATTCAAGGATGTAAAAGTCAATGCTCACTACCCTGCATGGCCTCAAGGAACTACCTTCCCATCCAAGTATGATGGATGCGATTGTGAAGCGTGTGGAAAGACCATCAGGAAGTCAGGAACATACGCTGTGGTTGCTAAGAGAGATGACGGAACAAGTGTTGGAATGTTCGTAGGTAATGCTTGCATCAAGAAGTTCGGATTCAAGGCTTTCAAAACACAAGATGCTCAAGCAGAATCATGGGCTAAGAAAGTATCATCACGTTCATCAAAAGAAGAAGATATGGTGATAGATGTTTACTACCGTTCAAAGAAAACTTTTGAAGGTGTGGATGTTTCAACTGTTGATGATTTATCCTGAAAGATTACGCAACCATTTGGGGGAGTCGCTTAGGTGGCTTCCCCATTTTTTTATTTCAAATGTTGAGGCCAACATCATTGAAACTTAATTCTCCAATCCACCAACAACTCACGAAACTGTTTCATCGAGATTTGTTTCCATACTTTTTGACTCTCATCTTTCTCTATCAGAAACATATCAACTGCAACAATATCATCCATCATCATTATTTGTTCCCTGACCCAACTGACCAGCAACAAGTCTGATGATTGGAATACAGATGTCTGAGACTTCCTTCCATGAGCATCTATTGCTATCCCACTAAGTCTTACTTCTCTCTTCATTCCTGTGCCTACAAAATACGATATTGATGTCATCCTGAATACGCCCTGCAATTAGTCAAGATGTCAAGCGGATAATCAAGGTTGTGAAAAACACAGGATAGAGTCAGATACGGAATTAGTCAGAAACGTATCAATAGAGACAATCCTAGCCACTTCAATACTAAACAGGTCAATCTGTATCACCCCCATAGAAAAGCGTGGCTCTAATCGGCCTCTATTTGTGTGCTGGCTGTGATGTTAGGAGATGAGATAGTAATGACATCACATTATCAGATAGGATTCCATATGTCAACCCCTGAATATCCTATCTGCATTAACCAGCAAATATTAATCGGGATTACGATGGTTATTGAATGAGATGTTGAAGCCAACATTGTTCGCATCTGCACGAAACAGAAATCTCAAACCGTTATGACAAGATTCGGTTATTGACGAACAAGATGTTCAACCCTGAAATTGAAAATAAAAAAAGGGGAGATGGCCGAAGCCATCCCCCCGATTTGGTTAGGTAATTATTCAGTTAAGTGCTTCCCATCCACTAGGCTGACATGAGTAATATGTTTCATTGATTCTTACAACATCGAATATTGACATTGAAGTGTGGCCGATTCCTATTTCTCCCATCCAATCTTGATGGCCGCCAGCATGGTGTCCTACTGATAGTGGGTTTCCTCTAAAGCAGTTCATAGTTCCATAGATGTCCTCTAGTATATCATCATCATCTTGGTTATCATCATCTAGTGTGCTAACTACTTGGTCAGATACAAAAAGAGGAAGTGCAATGTGAGTTATATCTAGTGTATCAACTGTTGGTTCAGTCCAACGGCCTATTCCTGAGAAAGATTTCCTACTTCTGTAATATATTTCTATTTGGTTTTCTGTATTTTCTGTTGTCATTTTTTCATCTCCGTGTGCGTTTTCGCATTCTAACGGAAGTAGCATCAGTATATCAATACTACTAATCTGACTATTCCTTTAGGAATGTTGAGTTCAACATGGAATCTTATTCATTCTCGCTCAGGGCATTTCTGATTTTCATCAAACAAAGTCTGCAAGTTACATTCTCAATTCTGCTAGTCGCAACAATTGCATTCATCCCTTCATTGAACGAAGTCATCTCAACATCTAATTGTTTGATTCTAGCCTGACTCAGAAAGCCCTGCGTCTGTGTAGAGAGACAACCAAAGGCATAGCGATTACCAGCCTTAGTCCATACTACAAAGTGCATTACTCGATTGATTGGTTTGCTACCAGCAAGTGCCTCAGTAGCATTTGGATATTTGATGGATAGAAATCTTTTCATTCGCCATCGTTCATGTTCTGACTTCACTATCCTATCCGAGATAGTCGAAGGTTATTCTTGTTGTT
>Ga0209336_10000380_pt1 | contig 22978 bp, 39 predicted proteins | sample LinPmetageLP32_FD_184042 | JGI IMG/M metagenome (GOLD analysis project Ga0209336, IMG submission 184042) | Marine viral communities from the Pacific Ocean - LP-32 (SPAdes) (version 2) | ecosystem: Environmental > Aquatic > Marine > Oceanic | place: Pacific Ocean | collected 2009-08-23
TGAAGAAAAAGCTATTGCATGTGCTATGGATATACAAAAAAATATGATAGAACTAAATTATGTACTTGTTAATAGAGGTATTGCTCCTGTACAAATTGGCATTGGTATAAACACAGGTTATGCAGTTATTGGAAATATGGGAAGTGAAACAAGGTTTGATTATACTGCTATTGGTGATGCTGTAAATATTGCTGCAAGACTTGAATCAGGAACAAAAAATGCTGGTGTAAATTTGTTAATTGGTCAAACGACAGAAAATGCTTTAGAATTTGATTTAATACCTTTAGAACCAATAGAAGCTAAAGGTAAAAAAGAAAAGTTACAGGTGTATACATGGAGTTTAGAACAATACTCAAATGGCTTATAAGTTTATTTCAAACACGCTATAAAATCACTGTGTCATTTAATAAAGAATATGGTGATGCAGATGATAAAACTTACATTTCTAAAAAAATTATAACAAAAAAAGAAAAACACCTTAAATTTAAAGATGCAGATAATAATGTTATTGAATACCGAAGTGCTAGTGGCCTTAATTACATAATTGAGGACGCATAATGCAACAAGTACTTATAGGCATAATTTTATTTTTAGGATTTACTACTTATTATTTATTTAATGAAAATAAAACATTAGCATCTAACAATCTTGCATTAGAGGGTGCTATAGCAACACAAGAAGAAGCAATAAAATCTATACAAGCTGATTTTGAGTTACAAACACAACAAATGAATGACTTAACTATTAAATCACAAGCTGCACAAAGAGAGTTAAACAGATATACACAATTTATACAGAACTATGAACTGGCATCTAAAATATTAGCTGACCCAATAGAAATGGAGAGGAAGATAAACAATGGAACAAAACATATCATGGAAGACATTGAAAAAATCAGCAGTACAGTTGATGGTCTTGATGATGGTTTGCAGTTGCAGTCTGATACCGACTAAGCAGATAGAAGTAACAGCAAAACCATTAGATAGGAAAATAGTGCAACCTATTATGCCTAGAGAAATTGATCTCCAAGAACCAAGATGGATTGTAATAACTCCTGAGAACTGGGAAGAGCAATTAGCAATGATTGAAGAACAAGAAGGCGAGCTTGTTTTTCTAGCTATGACTATACCTGATTACGAAGTAATGGCTTATAACATGCAAGAATTAAAGCGATATATTACTGAATTAAAAGATGTTGTAGTCTATTACAGAAAGGTAACAGTTGACAACACAGACTAGATAGATGATAGAATTAAAGCTCCATAAATAAAAGGAGAACAATTATGTTTGGATTTATAGGAGAATGGTTAGGAATTATTACTGGTGTTATTGCATTAGCAAGTATCATTTGTAGTTTAACTCCTACACCAAAAGATGACGCGATGATTGGTAAGTTATATAAACTTATTGAAATGTTAGCGTTTAACATAGGCAAGGCTAAGCAATAGCCATGTCTGATAGCATTACACCATTTGTATATAACGCAATACTTGATAGGGTAGTAGATGGAGACACCATAGATGTAGTGCTTGATTTAGGTTTTGATGTAAAGTTGCATAAACAAAGAGTGCGATTAGCAGGTATAGATACTCCTGAATCACGAACAAGAAATTTAAAAGAAAAAGCATTAGGATTAAAAGCTAAAGATAGACTTATAGAGCTATGTGTAGGTTCATTTAAAATACAGTCATTAGGAAAGGGTAAATATGGCAGAATACTTGGTATACCTTATACAGAAGATGGAAAAAGTATTTGTCAAATGCTTATTAATGAAAAACATGCAGTTGAATACTGGGGTGGTAAAAAGACTGCTAAAATTTTGGAAGATGGAACGTGGGGGGAATAATATGTTTACATCAAAAGAAGGAATCTCGTTAATTAAAAAATTTGAAGGTTGTGAACTTCAAGCATATAAATGTGCAGCAGGTGTCTTGACTATAGGTTATGGACATACAGAAGGTGTAGAAGAACACCATGAAATAGGTCAAGAACAAGCTGAATATATGTTAATAGAAGATTTAAAAGTATATGAAAAGTATCTTTTAAATTACATAAATGTACCTCTACATCAACATCAATTTGATGCTATTGTATCTTGGACATATAACTTAGGTGGAGGTAATTTAAAAAGTTCAACCATGTTGAAAGTTTTAAACAATGGTCAATATGAAGATGTTCCTGCACAAATTAAACGCTGGAACAAAGCTGGTGGCAAAGTTTTAGAAGGTTTAACTAGAAGAAGATTAGCAGAAGCACTATTGTTTGAAGGTAACGATTGGGAGCATGTTTAGGTCAAGATATGAGCCTATGCTCTATTTAACAATAGCAATATTAATTTTATACATGATAAATATATGGCTTTAAGCAAAACACAAACTAAAAGACTTGGTGGTATATTGACAGTAATGTTTGATGATGAAATACCAAGTGATTTATTAACAAATCTAATTACAGAAGGTTACATAAAAGTTAATGGTCAAAAGTATGATCTCACTGAAAAAGGCAAAGATGAAAAAAATCGTCTTTGTACTTTAGCAGGTCTTAATATTATGTATTCTTCTGAGAAGAAAGAAATTTCAAAATAAACAATATATCCTGTTTTTCTTTTAGTATCTTCTCAATAACCTTTAGTTCTAGTTCTGCTTGTTTTAATTCTTTATCAATACTCAATTAGCAAATACCTTTTCTTCTAATTTCTTAAAACCCCACATTTTTCTAAATGTAAATTCAGCTTCATCAAAAGCTAGTTTTTTTTCTTTGTATTGTTCTCTTTCAATACAGTTAGCAACATACCATCTATTAAAGTTGACATTGTATGGTGCTGTATCATCATATAAAAATTCATTCATTTTTTATCCCCCACGTCATTAACAACTTCATTAAGTCTATTTAATAAAGTTTTATATTGATTATAATTTATCATTGATTGCTCATGCATATCAATAATTTCCTTATGGACAGAAATATACATTTGTTTATATGTTTGCATAATATCTTTTTTACTTCTGTTTTTATTTATGTTTATAACTTTTTTGCTCATTTTATTTCTTCATAATGAATGTTTATAAGTTTTTTAACTATTTCTCCAGTAGTAACTTTTCTCTTTGTTTCTTTTGTGTAAAGATTTCTTAAAGCTGTAAGGTTTTTATTTGTTTGTGGGTCTACTTTGAAACTTACTACTTGTGTGTTTTTAGCGCCACTAAATTTTAATTTTTTCATAATTTGTAATCCAATTTTTAAATATTTGATATGACTCTTGTTTAGTTAAATCAAAATGTTGTCTTAATAGTTTTGGTGTTTCAAATATATTAACTTGATTAGTTTCTCTAATTGCATCAATAAATTCAAAATAATATTTATTTGATAATTGCATACTAATGTAAAACTGTATCGTCAAGAGGTACAAAAGCCATAAATGGTTCTTCTTTATAACCCTCATGTTTCCACTGTACTATTTCTCTTACAGAACCAATATCTCTATCAAAACATTTAGTACCACCCTCACCATCTGTTAATGCTAGAACACAAATACCTGCAAATGCTTGTGTTTTTTCTGCAGTCTTAAATGAGAAATATCTGTTGTCATACATTAAGCCATTATCATCAACAAACATAATGACATTACCACCAAGTTTTACTACATCAATAGTTGTGCAACCCATAATTTCTGTTAATTCTTTTGGGTCACCATTGTCATTAAAACTTTCCCATCTCACCTCTTGTTTAAATGGGTCTATCACTATTACATCTACTAACTTAAACATTACTTAACCCCCTCGTCATAAGTTTCACATATGTTGTGATTCATAAAATAGTTTTCTATTAATTTACTAATTCTAGGATTAATCTTGGCATATCCATTCTCATACCTAGCGATCATACTCCTGTTAGGTTTTCCTTTAACCATATAGCCTAAGTATTCAGCAAGTTCTGTTTGTGAGACATCATATTGTTTTCTTAGTTCTACTAGTTGTTTTCCATCTATAAGTGCCATATTAATTTACTCCTATGTAATTAATGCTTTCTTTTACTTTGTGACCTTGTTTTACAAGTCTTTTTTTCTTTGCATCTATTACATCTTGATTTGTAGATGTCATAGCTTTAAACCAAAAATCGTTTGCTTGTAAATATACCCATAACTCATATTTCATTTATTTACCCCTTACGATATTCTATCTATTTGTTTTGCAACATCTTCATAGTTAGCATCTTCTAATGCTTCTGATGTTACGTTTAAGATTGCACCCAAGTTCCACTTAGTGAACTTACTGACTACTAAACCAAGTGCTTCTGTATCACTTGCTTTGTAACCATTTACATATGCTTTTTCTTTGATTGCGTCTAGCAATGTTGGAAGTACCTGTTCAATCATTTGGTCAGTACTTTGTGTTGTATCAATTTCAATATTCATTTTTTTCTCCTTTTCAAATGTCATTGTGTTATTCATATAGTTATTATAACAACATGGGTTATAAATACAACCCTCTAAGACAAAATAAATTAATTATTTTTAAAATGGTAAATCATCAAAACTTTCACTTATCCAATTTTGATCTCCTTCATATAATTGTTTTGCATACTCTTGCCCTGCTGTTTCTTTAAAACCATAATGTAGTAAAAATTTATATTCATTACCAAACTTAGTATGTAACTGTGCATGGTGGAACTGACAAAGTGGTATAACTTGGTCATCACCTGCTTTAAGAGACCATCCACGCTTACCATCACTAGGTTTTAACAAATGATGTGCTTGTATAGAACCATCGCAAGACAAGAAGCCTGACCTACTTATAAAGCAAGGCAGGGTTCTTACCCACATAAGATGTTTCTTATTTACAAGTCTTTTAGACATTTAGAATGGAAGTTTTTCTTCTTGCTCTTTAACAAAAATTTCATCATTTTTTTCTACTAATTGACATGAAGTATAAGGCAGACCATCTTTTGCTTCTTTTTTACGACCATAAAATTTATATACCTTATTATCAATAGTTACATTTCCACTTATATCAGGACTATCTTCTGAAAACTTTTTATCATTTACAAAAACTAAACCTACTGACATTACAAGTTCTAACTTTTTTTGACCTAAATTATTCTCGCTTTCAACAAGTGAGAAATATCTTTTTTCTTCTTTGTGATTATCTTCATCGGCAAATTTCCATAACATAGAGCCTTTGCGTAAAATTTGTGCATTGTTATCAACCCACAAAGCACCACTTTTTTCTTTTTTATCAAACTTCTTTTCTTCTGACATGTTATACCTCTTTTTTAATTATTAATTTATACTTCCAACCACTACTATTGTTATAGTTTCTTTTCTTCTCTAATACTTCACCTAATGGTAATTTATATTTTTCCCTGTATTCAGGTTTTCTAAAATCACGCATAGATGCAGTTAAACCACTTTCACTACAAGCCTTATTAAATTTATTTAAAATAAATAATTTAAGCTCATGTGGTGCCCACCAGTTACCTTGCGACATTACCATGTAAACACAATCATGTAATGTTGGTTTATTCTTTGGATTCATTATTACCCTCATATAAAGCTATTAAATTTTCATATGATTGTTTGATTTCACCACTACTAGCATCTTTAGCTTTTTTAATTGTTTCAACATTAGCTTTGTAAACTTTTTTACTAAGTACATTGTTGGCATCTTTCATCATTCTTCCACAATCTTTTAAGTATTCTTTTTCACTATCACGAGATAAAACAACTTTTCCATTTGTTCCAATCATTTTGTATTTACCTTTATCTCTTTGTTGTGCTGTTTCACCATCATCATCAGATGAACCTATTCCACAAGCCATAGACAAACTATATCTACGACTATATGTAAGAGCACTACCAAAGGCTTGGGGGTCATGTTTATCAGCAGGAACAAAAATTTGACCTGCACTTAGTTGTCCATCATGTCCATAAAAAACAGTTTCACATACTGCACCATGCTCATTTAGTGCACTGTTTTGTTGAAAGTAAATACCATTATTGTTAAGTGGTTCTTTTACTGTATTTATTACTTGCTCTAATGTTGCATAACCACTTTTGAAAAATGGGTTATTAGCATCTTTGGTTGCATGTTCTATTTCTTTTTGTGCTTGTAATAAAGCATTGATTAAGTTATTCATATATATATTTCCTCAAATATTCAAATTAAATAATTTAGTGGCACCTTTGATTTCAGTATCACTCCATTGATTCATAAAATCTTCATTAGATATATCAGGTTCTAAACAAGACATAGCACAGACTTCATGAATATCACTAGAAAATGACAGCAGTTGCCACATCTTCATTGCAATTCTTCTCATGTTTTTTATATTTTCATCAACATTAGTAACTTCTTTACTAATAAGTTCTCTTTTATATTTTGTTACATACACATAATCTACAAATGGTTTTTTGCTTGTAGCTAATGCATACATACTTAATTGATTTTGATAATCAGTTTTAATTATATCTTTAGGCATTATTCCTGTTGTTTTCAAGTCTCTTACAGAATCTTCATACAACAAATCAACTATACCTTTAAATGGAATAGGCAAGTCTAAATAAATTTCTACCCATTCTTGACAAGCAACTGGTGTACCAAATTGTCTGTACATAGGTATTATTTTTTCTAACACCTCACCTACAGAAATTTGTTTTTCTAAACATTTACCAAAATCATAATTAGCTTTTTCTTCTTCTATCTTTTTATATATTTGGTCATATTCATTCATAGCAGAATCAATACAATCATTAATAGAAGCAGAAGTCATAACACCCATAGTTATACCTTGCTCTATTGCAATACCATATGTCATAGCAGGGGAAAATATTTTATCTCTATATCCTGCTATATTAACTAACCATTTAGCAGGGTTTTTTCTGAATTTGTTGATCGCCGAGGGGCTTAGATATTTAACCCCATATTGTTCAAATGCTTTGTCGTTTGTTTTCATAAATTTCAAATTTCAAGTTATGCACTAATTATAAGGACAAACTGGGTTAATTGCAAATTATATGATAGACTAGAAGGCATGAAATTATCAACATGGCTTAAAAAAGAAGGTTTGACACATGATGACTTTCTTTTATATTTACAGAACAATAACACCAATGTAAGTAAAGGTGCTATTGATAAATGGTGTAATGGACAAAGAATACCAAGAAAAGATGATATGCGTAAAATTTCTACAGTTACTAATGGAGAAGTTTCAGCAAATGATTTTTATGATATATAGGACTTGAAATTTTGTCCTAACTAGCCCAAAATGTCTGAATGTCAATTCAAGCGTTATCGTGGTGTATAAAAAAAGATATACCAAATCCAACAGCAAAATTAGTTTTAATGATACTTTGCAATTATGCAAATGAAAACAATTCTAGTTATCCAAGTGAAAAACATTTAGCAAAATTAGTTGGTGTATCTGATAGGTCAATCCGAAGATGCACTAGTCAACTTGTAGACCTTGGATTGTTAAAAATTGAACAAAGATTAGGTACAAGCAATTTATATACATTATTATTAGGGGTGGACACCAATGTCCAACCTGTTAGGACACCCACGACCTATAATACTAAAGAAGATACTAAAGTTAATAAAGAAAGTGGTGTGGACAAATATGACCAAGACTTTAAAGACTTTTGGGATTCATATCCTAGAAAGATTAATAAACACCTTACACATCAAAAATGGATTGTAGCTACAAAAACTATTACACCAAAAAAATTAACTGTTTGTGCAATTAGATTTTCTAATGAGATCAAAAATCAAAAAACTGAAGAAAAGTTTATACCACACCCAAGCACATGGTTAAACCAAAAAAGATTTTTAGATTATGAAAATCAAAACATAGAAATTAAAAAACAATCATTGAATAACTTAGCGGGGTAAAAATGAATATTGATAATGAATTAAGAAAACAAGGTATATCACCAAAAAATACAGAAGTTGGTACACAAAAAATTAAGTGTCCAAGTTGTCAACCACATAACCACAACCCAAAAGACAATCCACTAGCTCTAACAATAGAGCCATCAGGTAAGTGTGTTTGGTTTTGTCATCATTGTGAATTTACAGGTGGTCTAAATGCAAGTACTGGTTGGAAGGGAGAAACAAAAATTAATAGACCTGAAAAAATATATGTACCACCTGTTGTACCAAAAGAACCATCTAAACCATCTAAAATGTATAGTTTTTTTGCAAGTAGGCATATAAGCAAAGAAACAGTAGATGCTTTTAATATATATATGGAAAATGACTATTGGATAGGTTTGCCATACTTCAATTTAAACAATGATATTGTGAATGTGAAGTACAGGAGTGCTGATAAAAAATTTAAACAATCAGTTAATGGAAAAAAATCATTATATAACTATGAAAATGTACATAATGAAGACACCATTATAATTGTAGAAGGCGAAATGGATTGTCTTGCGTTATATGAAGCAGGTTATACAAATGTTACAACACTTCCTGATGGTGCACCTAAAAATGTAAATTTAAAAGAAGATGATAAAAGATTTTTGCCTTTAAAAAATTGCAATTTAAAAGCTACAAAAGTAATTTTATTTGTTGACAATGATTCAGCTGGTAACAGTTTACATAAAGAGTTGTTACATAGATTTGGTAAAGATATTTGTTGGTTTGTAGAAAGACCTAGTGATTGCAAAGATGCAAACGATATACTTATAAATCATGGTGTTGACAGGTTAAAACAAATAGTAACAAATGCAGTTCCATATCCTGTAGATGGTTTATATAGAAGTGGTGATTACACTGGTGCTGTTATTGATTTATATAATGGTAACTATACAAAACCTGTTGAAATAGGATATAGCAATCTTGACAGAATATACAAAATTATGAAGGGTACTTTCCATACTGTTACAGGCATACCGAATCATGGTAAAAGTTATTTTTTAGATATGATTTTAATTAAATTAGCAAAAACCTATGGATGGAAATTTGCATTGTTTTCACCTGAACACAGTACACAAATGCACCTTAGAAGAATGGTGCAAATGATCGCTGAAAAACCATTTGATATTGGGGAAGAAAACAGAATGTCTACAAGCGAACTTCGTGATGGTATGAAATTTTTAGATGACCATTTCTTTTTTATTGAAACTAAAGATGAAGTACCTACTATTGAGCACATATTAAATATAAGTAAAGGCGCAATATTAAAACATGGTTGTAATGGTGTGGTAGTAGACCCATACAATGAAGTAAATGCTAGTCGTACTGGTGGTAAAAGGGAAGATGAACATATTAGAGATTTTATTTCTAAATGTAAAAGATTTGCTAGGGTACATGACATAGTTTTTTGGGTGGTTGCACACCCTACTAAATTGCAAAAAATGGGTGATGGTGGGTACACACCACCAACTGCATATGATATAAGTGGAGCTAGTCATTGGAATAATCAATCAGATGTAATCTTAACAGTACATAGAGATTTTGATGATAATACTAGCGAAGTTATTACTAGAAAAATAAGAGAACAGGATTTATATGGTTCTATTGGTAGTGCTAAGTTTAGTTTTAATTCTAAAAAAAGAATATTTGAACCATTTGATGATTATTTTGGAAACATGGATATCCCACCACATTGGACTGAATAGCTATAAATCCATTAACTTCGTTAAGGTAAAGGTATTACCTATGTCATAAGATGCTGTTGGAAGGGTTGTCAGACTAGCAATTTCTGTATAAGATAACCCAATATGGATATTTTATACAAAAAGACTGAAGATATAGTTCCTTACTTTCAAAACCCTAGAGTAATTTCAGAAAGTGCAATTGATGAAGTTGCAAAATCATTACACAAACATGGATTTCAACAAGCAATAGTTATAGATGAAAATAATGTTATTGTTGCAGGTCATACAAGACTTTTAGCAGCTAAAAAATTAGGTATTGATAAAGTGCCTTGTAAAATATATGACGATAACGAGATAAATATAAACGCATACAGATTAGCTGATAATAAAGTTGGAGAACTTACTGTTTGGGAAGATAAAATTTTAGAACTTGAATTAGAAAAACTACAAGGTATTGATGTTGCTGGTTTTAAACCTACTGAAATTGAGTTCCGACCTTTTGACACAGCTTTTGCTGATGTTAAGATAGATGAAGCACAGGTTGGCTACAATGCAAATGATTTAACAACTACAGTTCCTTTGACATTTTATCTTGAAAAAGAAGATAGAGAAGAGGTAACAAAAATCTTAGAAACTGCAAGAGATCAAAATGACTTGCAAACAAAAAATAACGCATTGTTATATTTATTGAGGAAAAAAAAATGATACTAATACCGAATCCTACGCATGGTGAAATAATAGACCAAGTTGAATCTATGTATCCAACAAAAATGATATCTATATCTGATAATTATGACTTAGAACCAACTGTAGGTAACATTTATGGTTTTGTAACAACAGGTTCTTTTGCTATTGATACAGGCAATAGAGAATGGAATGTTAAAAAAGGTGATTTCTTTACTTTAAAAACTAACCCTAATGAAATGACAGAAGCATTTATGCAAGAAGATGACTCTCAAATGTTTTGGATTGTTCGTTATGGTTTTAATGGTATAGATATGGTCGGTGCTTCAGAAAAAAGTGGAAGATTGTCATACATTGATGGTTGTACTGATTCATTGTTAGTAATGCCACCAAGATTAGGAGACCCATGTTTAAACTATTTACATTTTCCTATGGGAATAGACCAAACACAACATTTACACCCAAGCATTAGAATGGGTATTGTGATAGGCGGTAAAGGTGAAGCATTTCAAAAACCTGAAGGCAAGAGAAGTGGCTGGGAAGAAGATTTATCAAAAGGTATGATGTTTTGTTTAGAAGAAGGTGAAGTGCATAGTTTTAGAACTAGTGAAAATTATATGGATATAATTGCATACCACCCTGATTCAGACTTTGGTCCAAGCGATACAAACCACCCAATGTTGAACAGAACCTATATAAATCATGGAAAAGGGTAGGTTCTAGGGTATTAACTATAATTAAAGAAGCTACTCACAAGCCTTAGAGAAGGTTAATTTATGTCAAAAATAGCAAAAAAACGAGATATACAGAAAGATGTCTATACTTTAGCTTTAGAACGAATTAATAGAACATATGATATTTTTGATAATGTTGTAGTTATGTTTAGTGGTGGTAAAGACTCTACTGTTTGTTTAAATATGACTTTAGAAGTTGCAAAAAAAAGAAACAAACTACCTCTTCATGTTTACTTTTTTGATGAAGAAGCAATTCCATACGAAACAATAGATTATGTAGAACGAGTTGCTAATCTTCCTGAGATCAAAATGAATTGGTTGTGTCTACCAGTCAAACATAGAAATGGTTGTAGTCGCAATCACCCACATTGGTGGCCATGGGCACCTGAAGACAGAGATAAATGGTGTAGACCATATCCTACACATAAAAGTGTTGTTGGTTTAGAAGATATTCCAAACTTCCCAAAAAAAATAGAAGAAAGACCTACTGTTCCTGAATGTAATGGTTTGTTGTTTCCACCACAAGACTGGGGTGAAGTGGGTATTATTATGGGCATAAGGTCAGAAGAAAGTTTAATGCGATATAGAACTATTTTACAAACCAGTGAAAAAAGGTATGAGGATTATATGATTAATCTTAAATCAAAAACTGCTTTAGCTAATTGTGTCAAAGTTTGTCCTATTTACGACATGAAAACAGTTGATGTATGGAGTGCACCAAAAAAATATGGTTGGGATTACAACATAACATACGACATATTAGAAAAAGTTGGATTAACTCATTTACAACAAAGGTGTGCACCCCCATATGGTGAAGAACCAATGCGTGGGTTATGGCAATACAGCATAGCATTTCCTAAGTTGTGGGATAAAATGCAAAGCAGGGTGCCTGGTGCAGCAACAGCAGCAAGATACGCAAACACTGAACTTTATGCTTTTGGTGGACTTCCTGAAAAACCAAAAGATACCTCATGGGAAGAATTTATACAGTACTTTTTAAATAAGCATCCTGAACCCTATCGGTCTAAAATTGCACAAGTTATAAATGATTTTGTTGGTAATCATTTTAAAAAAACATCAGAGCCTATGATGGGAACACATCACCCTGAATCAGGTATTGGTTGGAAGTTTTTATTGCGTATTGCTATGCGTGGTGATTTTAAAGGTCGTAAACAACCAATGTTTACTAATAATAAAAAACAATATGCAGCACAAAAGAAAGCATATGAGGTAGAAAGACATGGTACAAAAAGGTAAAGATAATCAACCCATCAACGCTATGAAATGGGTCAAAAGGTCAAAGCTAAAAGCAAATGACTATAACCCAAACAAAGTAGCACCAGTAGAATTAGAACTTCTTAAAACAAGCATTAAATTATGTGGGTGGACACAACCAATAGTAGTAAGAAGCACATATGAAATAGTTGATGGCTTTCATAGATGGACAGTGTCAGGAGACACAGACATTTCTGATCTCACGAATGGTTATGTTCCTGTAGTATTTTTAGATGAAATGGTAGATGAAGCACAACAAATGTGTGCCACTATAATTCATAACAGAGCAAGAGGTAATCATGGAATTTTACCAATGACTGGGATTGTTAGGAAAATGAAAGAAGGTCATAACTATACAGATAAACAACTTAAAGATTTATTAGGCATGGAACAAGAGGAAATAGATAGACTTTATGATTATCAACCTATGACTGAAAAAGGTTCACAAGAAGAATTTACTAAAGGTTGGGTTCCTGATGTAGAAGGTAGGGAGTTTGATTAATGGGTGTAGTCTACTTAACCACACCCACTAAAGTTACTTCCAAGACTTAGATTCGTATTTATATACTGAATGATTTTCTTGTGCATGGAGAAGTGCATCATATAGAAAATCTGTATCTAGTTTGTTAGCAACATAACCATCAAGAATACAATTAAAATAACTTAGATTAGGTTCACCATAATCAGTTCTATTCATTGCATAAAACATTACATCTGTATTGTCTCCAAAATCTTCTGCAAGTGTTCCACCCATCTTTACAGTAAAATATTCTTTACGATAAAGGTATGGATAACCTTCAAAGACATCTAATGCTTGTTCGCATGTATCAGTAATATCCCAAAGTACACCCTCTACAGAATCATTAAGACTGTATTCAATATCAGCAACACCTTTAAAAACTAATTTATAGTTAGGCATACTAAACTTAACAATCGGTTTAGCATTAGGGCATCTATATTTCATATTTTCTATATTAAGGTTAGCACCATAAGCAAAGTAAAACATTACACACTCCTCATAATAAGACCATGTCTAGCAAGGTCATCTACAAAATGATGTGGGTATTGGTATCTAATAACATAACCAAACTGTGTATTGATTCGTATAGCTGTATCTTGTAACCAGTCTTGAAAACAACAACTTGGTGCTAGTGATAACTCGTATAGTGAATAAGCTATATCTTCTTTGGTGAAACCTCTAAGGATTCCACCACCTTTTACTGTATATTCTAACTGCATAATTCTCTCCTTCTCTTTGTGAAAAATCTTTTAGTAGTTGCGTCAATTAAAGTATCTTGTACTTGTCCTAATCCTTTAATCATTAAACTAAACTTGTTTGTGTAATCTGTAAAAGTATCATCTGATTTAACCTTTACACTTCTCATTTGGTCAGCTGCTTGTACCATAGTCATAACTAACTTTAACCAGTTGGCGATCTTATCTTTGTCAGTTGTACCTGCATGATGTCTAAATTCAATAGTTCCATGTTTCCAAAAAGAATCTATATTTAATTTTGTGTATCTAGTACCTATATGATTAGATATTTGTCTAGCACTTCTCATACCATCTATTACATCAAATGCATTACTAAGACTTGCATTGTATGAAAAACATCTTGCTGTTGAACGACAGTAGTCATTGTGTGAACTTCTTCTAGAAATTGGCATAACACTATCAATAGCTTGTTCAAACTTAGTATATCTTTTGAAAAGATTTCTAAAATGTTTGATTCTCCAATCACTTACACCTACATGAACATGCAATCCACAAGTTCTATTTATAGTAGCACCTGTGTTGTTGATAGCATCCATAACAAGCATTAAGTCTTGATAACCCTTATCACCTTTAAGTACTGGTGAAACGACTTCTAGACCGTAACCACTACCACTAACAGAAGAATCAGTTTTTAATCTCCATATAGTAGCGTTAGTATCACTGTAGTAAGCAGTGTGCATTCTGAAATCAGCACTATGATTAGCAAGGTACTGATTAATTTCTTCTAAAGTAACCCTTTGATTATTGTTACCAATAAACTCAATCTCTACTCCGAAAGTTCTTTTATTATCAAATGTCATTTTTTCTCCTTTTTAAATATCATCTTGATGTAGTTATTATAACAACTAGTACATCAAAAACAATAGTCAGGAACTAAATAATTCAATTAATTTTAATTGTTTATTTCATAGTCTTTTGTAATAACACCATGTTCTTTTGCACCTCTAAAGTGTGCTTTAACAAAAGTGTGTTTACCTGTTGGTAGTTTTCTTAAATGTTTTCTTACACCATGAAATTTTGTACCACTACTTCTTGCTGTATTTTTACTAGAGATCAAACCTGTTGAATTTTCAAACATATTTATTTTTAGTACTTTATGTTCCCATGTTGGTTTAGAGTTCATAGTGCTTTGTTTAAATTTTCTAGGGTCTAAGAATGTTGGTCTGTTAGTTGGTGCTAAACCTTTTCTATTTTCTGTATCGCATATTGTAGGAAACTGTAATAACAAATTAAGTCTAAAAATAATGTCATTACATAACTGTACATTCATGTTTAAAGTTCTATTCATGTAAACACCATTAGAATCAGAATCAGTATCTATAAATTCTTTAAAGGGACTTTTTTCGTGTATCCAATATGTGTAATCACCTGTTTCATTATCCCAATGCAGGTCATAGAAAGTGTAATCACTATGGAACATACCACCATCATGGTCATATATAAACACAGCACAAGTTGTTAGCGTTTCATTCTCACCTGTTTCTCGTTCATAACACCAAAGATTATATGTAAGATTTTTTTCCATATGTTTACTTTCATATGTTTCAGGTTCTATTGCTTCAACCATAGTTTTTTTATTCCATTGTATAAAAGTATTTTCATATGGCATCATCATCTTTACATCATTACCAACCTTCTCTAGTTCATCATTAGTCAAACCATCTGATTCATGTTGTATGTAAAATTTATGTGCTTGTGATATACCTTCTGAACAGACTTTTAAGAATTCACCAAGTTTATTGTAATTAATATTCCTTTCTTCTTGTGTTGTGTTTGCTTTTACAACTTGTACATGGGGTAGTGGTGCAAAATTTTGTGCAAACACCTCATAACCCTGCTCACCATATTTAAATAAATTATGTGAATGTAACAATTTTTCTAATACTGATTTGTTCATGTTACAACCTCACCTGTTTCTTTATCTATTACACATAGAACACCAAAGTGATTTTTTAATATCCAAACGCTATTTTTTTCTTCACTATCTTCTTGTGTAGGGTGTGAGTGTTCGTTTAACTTAGTACCTAAATTGTCTTCTACATGACATGCCCATTTGTAACAGGCTTGTTGAAATGTTTTAACTATCATGTCCTAACCCCTTATATTCTTGGTCGTACCATTGCCATACTAATTCACGACATTCTAACCAAGTGTTACCAAACAATTTTTCTAAGCGATCATCTGCACTCTTGTAACCAAACTCCTTAACGAATTCAGGGTAGTTATGTTTAATACAAGACATGGTAAGTGAATTGATTATTTTTTTTTCATTTGTAGTTATATTCATATATTTTCCTTTTAAATTTCAAGTTTCAATAGTTGTAATTATAACCCCATATAGAAATATTGCAAACCCATTTTGTATATTTTATTTATTGTGTGCTAGACTACTTGGATTATTAGAGATTTATTGGTTAATTTTAAGTGGCAAAAACAAAAAAACTTACAAAAGAACTTGCAGAAAAAATACGAACCGAATTTGTACAAGGTATAGATTTAGGTAGTACCGAACGCAAATATCAAACAATAGATGCATTAGCACTTAAACATAAAGTAGCAAGAAGCACACTTTATAAATGGTCGCAAAAAGAAAGTTGGAAACACCAACAAGAAAGGTTTCATGATGAGTTTATGCAAAAACTTGATGCTGAACGACAAAAGGTATTAGTTCAAGAATCTATTACATTAGATGATAACGCTTTAACTATGGCAAAGTTTATGTTCAATGAAATTGGTATCTTATTTCAAGAGAACGCAATGAAAAGACAACAAGGTACAACGACTATGACAACCCAAATGTTGAATCAAATAGCACAAGCAAGTCTACAAGCACAAAAACTTGGAAAACTAGCACTAGGTGAATCAACAGAAAACATGAAACTAAATGCAGAAGTTACAGACACAGATGCCTTCAGAGAAGCTATGGAACTGCTTGACTCGGTTGCAAGAGCAAAGTCAAAAGAAAGCGATAGCTCTATACACTGAATGGTTAAAGACAGCTAGACCAAAACAAATAGTACCACTAGATAAAGATTTTTTTATTTGGTTAATATTAGCTGGTCGTGGGTGGGGTAAAACAAAAACTGGTGCACAAGACATAGCTATTTACGCACTTAGAAATCCAAATACTATAAGTGCAGTTGTAGCTCCTACGTTTGGTGATTTGAGAAGAGTATGTTTTGGTGGTCCTAGTGGCTTGTTATCTATCATACCAAGTGATTGTATGGATGCTTCTTTTGGTACAAATGGATTTGCTAGTGCAAACATGGAGATCAGATTATTTAATGGCTCTAAAATAGTAGGATTTGCAGCACATAGCCCTGAAAGATTAAGGGGTCCACAGTTCCATAGAGCATGGTGTGATGAATTAGCATCTTGGCAATACCCTGATGCTTTTGACCAGCTTATGTTTGGTTTAAGACTTGGTGACAACCCACAATGTTTAATAACTACAACACCTAAACCAATTAAGATATTGAAAGATTTAGTAGTAAGGAATGATGTACATTTAACAAAAGGTAATACTTTTGAAAACCAAGAAAACTTAGCAGATAGTGCATTAGAAATGATGAGGGAAAGGTATGAAGGAACTGCATTAGGTAGACAGGAATTATATGCAGAAATACTAGATGATGTAGAGGGTGCTTTGTGGAGCAATGAAATGATTGAATCAACAAGGTTAAATAAAGAAGATGAACGAGATTTACAACAGATAATAGTAGCTGTAGACCCTGCTGTAACTTCAGGAGCAGACAGCGATGAGACTGGTATTGTTGTGGTAGGCAAAGATAGAAATAACGAGTATTATGTATTAGAAGACTTATCAGGAAGACATACTGCTGATAGTTGGGGTAGAATAGTATTAAATGCTTACTATGAATGGGAAGCAGATAGAATAATAGCTGAAGTTAATAATGGTGGCGATTTAGTAGAGAAGGTCATTAGGGATAAAGATACTAATGTTTCTTACAGGTCAGTTAGAGCTACAAGGGGTAAAATGTTAAGAGCAGAACCTATTGCAGCACTATACGAGCAGAAGCGTGTACATCATATGGGAATATTTGCAGATTTAGAATCACAAATGTGTTCATATGTAGGTCAGCTGAAACCGAGTCCTGATAGATTAGATGCTTTGGTTTGGGGTTTAACTGAACTAAGCAAATCAAAAGGACAAGTAAACTGGAGAATAAGCTAATGGCAGAACAAACATTTTTTCAAAGAGTATTTAACATAAAACCTGAACAAAAAAACTCAAACATGATGGGTTATTTTGGTGTTGGAACTGAAGAAGCAAAAACTTACAAGTACCAAGATTTAGCTAAAGAAGGTTATCTTAAAAATGCTATTGTATATAGATGTGTTAATGAAATCAGCAAAGGTGCAAGTGCTGTACCTTTTATAATAAAATCAGGAGATCAAATTGTTGAACAACACCCCCTTATTGACTTACTCAATAGACCAAACCCACTACAGTCTTACAGCGAATTCTTTAACAGCTTGTTTGGGTATGTGCTTCTTAGTGGTAATGCTTATGTACTTAAAGTAGGTAGTGAATTAGGTGCACCAAAAGAATTACATCAATTAAGACCTGATAGAATAAATATTAAAGGTAGCGGTGGTGCTATTCCAGATAGTTATGAATATGTAATTAATGGAAGAGTACAACAAACATATTTAGTAGACCAAGATAATGGTTTTAGTGAAGTAAAACATGTAAAACTATGGAATCCCTTAGATGATTATTATGGTTTAAGTCCTATGAGTGCCGCTGCTGTAGAAGTAGACCAATTTAATATGTCTAGCAAACACAATGTAAACTTATTACAAAATGGAGCGAGACCAAGTGGTGCTGTTATATTTAAACCACAAGATGATTCAGGTTTTGCTGTTAATTTATCAGAATCACAAAGACAACAATTACTTACAGATTTAAACAACAGGTTTAGTGGTGCAGGTAATGCAGGTAGACCTATGTTGCTAGAAGGTGATTTTGATTGGAAAGAAATGGGATTATCACCAAAAGACATGGACTTTTTGAATCTCAAAAATATGAGTGCAACAGATATCGCTTTATGTTTTGGTGTACCCAGTCAATTAGTAGGTGTACCTGATTCACAAACTTATTCTAATGTTGCTGAAGCAAGACTTGCTCTATATGAAGAAACAATTATCCCACATTTACGAAAAATATCATCTGATATGAACGAATGGTTAGTGCCTATGTTTGGAGATAACTTAACACTTGAATTTGACATTGATTCTATTCCTGCTCTTGCAGAAAGAAAAAGAAAAACATATGAAAATGTAACAAGTGCAGTTCGTGAAGGTATTATGACTCGTAACGAAGCAAGAGAAATTATTGGTTTAGAACCTATAGATGGTGCAGATGAATTATATGTATCAGCTAACTTATTTCCTATTAGTGATGAAAGTGTTGAAAAACCTGTCAATCCAATCAATGAAGAAGATTTATCAGATTATGCAGAAGAAGATGAAGAAGAAATGGATAAAGAAATAAGTGAATGGTTAGAAATGGATAAAGCCTTATCTGATATTGATACAAGACCTAATAATTCTATGGCAGAAGAAGCAGCAAGAGGTTTGCAATGGAGAAAAAAGTTTAAAAGGGGTGGTACTACTGTAGGTGTTGCTCGTGCAAATCAATTAATAGACAAGGAAAGATTATCCATATCAACAGTTAAAAGAATGTATAGTTTTTTTAGTAGACATGAAGTAGATAAACAAGCACAAGGTTTTAAACAAGGACAAGAAGGTTATCCAAGTGCAGGTAGAATAGCATGGGCTCTTTGGGGTGGAGATGCAGGTTTCAGTTGGTCTACTAAGGTAAGAAACCAAATAGAAAGGGAACAAAACAGTTAAAGCAAGACCCTTAACCTATAGCAAAGAAGCTAACAGAAGCCACCTCAGAAGCCTTTTTTTCGCAAATATTACATGAAATTAGCAAAAAAACAATTTAACACATTTAGACAAGGTCGTATCAATGCTAGAAAAGAAGCTAGAAAACAACTTGTTATAAGAAACAATTTAGAAAAACGATTTTATAAAAACCTTAGAACACTTTTTAGAAAGTTCTTAAATGTACAACTATATCTTTATAAAGAATATGGTATATACAATCCTGATATTGCTACACAAACTTTGAATGAAGATTTTATGCCATTAGTACTTGGGCATTATAAAAGAACATTCCAAACCATGTACAAATACAACGAAGATAAATACTACAATACACAAAAAGCAGATGAAGCATTTGTTTTTGGTAGAAGCACAGATTTTGAACAAGTAGTAAATACATACTTTAATACAAGACAATTAGTACTATCAGGCATAACCCAAAGAATGGCTAACAGAATTAGTAACCTTATAGAAAAAGGCAGAGCAGACAATCTTACATTACCCCAAATAGCAAAACTTGTATCAGATAAGTTTTTACCAATTAGTAGAAGTCGTGCTGCATTGATCGCACGAACAGAAACACATAGTGCTGCTAGTTTTAGTAATCATTCCTACCACTTAACAGCACAAAAAGACTTAGGTATCAAAATGTTAAAAAAATGGGTATCTACTGGTGATTTAAGAACAAGACCTACACATGCTAGTGCAAATGGTCAAACAGTAGATATGGATGAAAAATTTGTGGTTGGTGGTACAGAAATGGAATTTGCAGGTGATAGTGCAGGTGGTGCTAAAAATGTAATCAATTGTAGATGTGTAATTATCTATGCAGATGAGCAAGATATTGTGCTAGACTAACACCTGATGTACTATATGTAGATAATATGCCTATACCGAAACTACAAAATAGCGAGTCTAGGCAAGAATTTTTAAATAGATGTATGGGAGATGACACTATGGCGAGTGAATATATAAATTCCGAGCAAAGATTAGCTGTCTGTACTAGTGAGTACGATTCAAATAAAGAAGATTCTATTGACAATAAAGCTGAAGCAGGTTCACTAAAAACTGGTGATATGGTTAGTTGGAATTCAAGTGGTGGTAGAGCAAGAGGTAAAATAACAAGAATTGTAAGTAGTGGTACATTAAATGTACCTGATACAGATTTTACTTTAAATGCAACAGAAGATAATCCTGCAGTATTAATAAGGGTTTATCGTGCTGGTGAACCGTCAGATGTGGTTGTCGGTCACAGAATGTCAACTCTTACAAAAATTGGTTCTAAACAAGAAATTAGAAAAGATGTCTTTGATAATTTAGATGAAGCAATAGCTAGAGCAAAACAAATTGGTTGTAGTGGTACACATTCACATGATGAAGATGGGAACAAAATATATATGCCATGTGCTACGCATGAAGAATACATAGAAGCTACTGGTGAAGATGTAAAAGACAATGTTTCTGATATGAAATCTTTTATTGAAATCAAATCAAATATCAAAGCCTACTATGATGAAGATGAAGATAAAAACTATGGCACATTTGAAGGTTATGGTTCTGTATTCGGAAACAAAGACTTAGGCAATGATGTAATAGAAGCTGGTGCATTTGCAAAATCTTTAAAAAGTAGAAAACCACAAAATGTAAAACTTTTATATCAACATAAATCAGATATGCCTATTGGTGTTTTTGATGAGATCAAAGAAGATGAACATGGGTTGGTTGTAAAAGGTAGACTTGCTTTAAAAACACAAGCAGGTGCAGAAGCCTATGAATTATTAAAAATGGGTGCTTTAGATGGTCTATCAATAGGCTTTAGAGTAAACCCAAAAGAAGTAACTTATGATAAGCGTGGTAACAAGCGTATTATTAAAGAAGTAGATTTGATGGAAGTTAGTTTAGTAACTTTTCCAATGAACCCACAGGCAACTGTTCGTTCAGTGAAAGGTGAAGAAATTTCCATTAGAGAATGGGAGAATGGAATGCGAGATGCTTTCAGTCTTTCTCGTTCAGAAGCAAAGATGGCTGCAAAAGCAGTCACAGATGCATTCGGTCAACGAGATGTTGATACTAATGTTGAATTGGTAGATGCCATAAAGAACTTAACTTTAACCTTAAAATCTTAATAGGAGATTATTATGTCGGAAGATATAAAAAATGCTATTTCTGATTTAGGCTCAACCTTTGAAGAATTTAAAAAGGTAAATGACTCTAGATTAGAAATGATAGAGAAAGGCGAAAGTACAGCATATGTAGACGAGAAATTAGCAAAGATGGAAGCTAAAATGGATTCTTACGAAGACATTAATCAAAAACTAACGACTGCTGAACTTAACGCTGACAACATCAAAAGCCAAATTGAGAAACTTGAAACAATCGTTACACGACCAAATTCAGGTTTTGAATCCAAGCAAGTAGATGAATACATGGGTGCATTTGACTCATACTGCAGAAAAGGCATAGAAGGTCTTGATGTAGCTGAAAAGAAAGCACTTACTGTAAGCAATGATTCAACTGGTGGTTATTTAGCACCACCTGAATATGTAAAAGAGCTAATCAAAGATATTACTGAAATATCACCGATTAGAAGTATTGCAAGAATCAGAAGCACTGGTAGTAGAAGTATCCAAATCCCAAAAAGGACTGGAACTTTTGCAGCACAGTGGGTAGCTGAAAGTGGTACTAGAAGCGAAACTACTGGATATCAAGTAGGACTTGAAGAATTACCTGCACATGAGCAATATGCTTTAGTAGATATTTCTGAGCAAGACTTAGAAGATTCAGTGTTTAACTTAGAAGCAGAAATGCAATCAGAATTTAGTGAGCAATTTGCTAAAGCTGAAGGTGCTGCTTTTGTAAGTGGTAACGCAGTAGGAAAACCTGAAGGATTTATGACCAACAGTGATGTTGCATCAATAGATTCAGGTTCTAACACAGCTATTACTGGTGATAACTTAATATCATTAGTACACAACATTAAGTCTGACTATGGTAGAAATGGTTCTTTTGTATTTAACAGAAGCACTTTAGCTGCTATAAGAAAACTTAAAGATACTGCAGGTCAGTATGTATTCCAAGCAGGTATGTCATTACAAGGTGGTGTTACTAACACTATTCTTGGGCAACCTTATGTGGAAGCTACAGACATGCCATCTATTGCACAAAATGCTTTCCCAGTTGCTTTTGGTGACTTCAGAAGAGCATACATGATTGTGGATAGAGTATCGCTAGCGGTTTTAAGAGACCCTTTCACCCAAGCTACTACTGGTAATGTAAGATACATTGCAAGAAGAAGAGTTGGTGGACAGGTAATTCTTCCTGAAGCCATAAATAAACTTAAAGTAACAGCGTAAGCAAGGAGTAAATTATGAAAGATTTAGGAAATAATTTAACACCTGTTAGTATGACTGCAGCAGTAGTCGCATCAGGAAACGCAACAACTACAACTGGCTCAGAGATAGACCTACAAGGTTTTGAAGGTGCTTTTGTAATGTGTAAT
>Ga0209336_10000387_pt1 | contig 22814 bp, 25 predicted proteins | sample LinPmetageLP32_FD_184042 | JGI IMG/M metagenome (GOLD analysis project Ga0209336, IMG submission 184042) | Marine viral communities from the Pacific Ocean - LP-32 (SPAdes) (version 2) | ecosystem: Environmental > Aquatic > Marine > Oceanic | place: Pacific Ocean | collected 2009-08-23
GGATTATATCCTTCCCGCGGCTGCTGTAGCAGGCGGATACATGAAGGTAGACGGATCAGGCAATATGTCCTGGTCTACAGAAGTTGATATTACTACTCTGAACATCGACGGTGGTACTGATATTGGCGCAGATCTTACTGATGCTGACCTCTTCATCGTAGATGATGGTGGTGGTGGAACGAACAGGAAGACTGCTGCCTCACGGATCAAGTCCTACGTGCTCGGCGGTGGATCTGGAGCAACCTTTGCTGCCATCAATGTTACGGGTATTTCTACCAATACCTTCTTGAAGTCCACCACCGCTACTGTGGGTGCTGGTCTGACTGTTACAGGTATTGTTGATGGCAACGGTGGTATGAACATCAGTGGTGCTGAGAGCACCATGTCTTCTGCTACGGTGTCTGACCTGACTGACGGTCGTATCGTGACTGCCGGTACTAGTGGTGCTTTGGAAGATGATGCCAACCTGACCTGGGATGGTTCTACTCTGGGAGTTGGTGGTGTTATCAACGGTTCCAATGGTGCAAGTATAACGGGCGCTGAGACCGTTCTGTCCTCCGCTACGGTGTCTGACCTAACTTCTGGTCGAGTCGTCCTTGCAGGTTCTTCTGGTGCCGTTGAGGATAGTGCTAACCTGACGTTCAACGGATCAACCCTTGCAGTCACCGGTTCAATCACTGCTACCAGCAACCTCACCGTCACCGGAGACCTGGTCGTCAACGGTAACACCACTTCGATCAATACCGTCAACACCACGATTGAGGACACGATCCTCGAACTTCAAAAGGTTGATGGCGGTAACCTGAGCAGCGATACCAACAAAGACGTTGGTCTCGTAATGAACTACTATAGTGGTTCTGCTAAGAAGGCAGCGTTCTTCTGGGATGACTCTGCTGCACGCTTCGCCCTCGCAAGCGTGGCAACTGAGAGCTCAGGTATTATGACTCCTAACACATACGGTGGATTGGAAATTGGTTCTCTATATTTGAACGACTGTGCTGGTGCTTCGCAGGTGATTTCCTGTTCTGGCACGACTCGATCCTTGGAGAATATATTGATCGATGGAGGATCGTTCTAAAGTTGCTATATAGGGGGAGTTGACTCCCCCTTTTTTATGAGCGAAAAAGAACAAGAATTGACATCAGTCTTGCAAGTGTATATCCAACGCTTGACGGACGAGACTCAGAAATGTATTGCATATGAGGCAAGGATAAACAGTCTTATTGATGTACAAAAGCAATTAGTTACAAAAATTCAAGAATTGCAAACACCAAACACGGGGTCTGCTAAGACTACTAAAAAATAATGGAATCTTATTTTGGTGGTGTCTGGAAAGACCACAACTTTGAAGGTTATGAGCATTCTGGATATCAAGTTGTTGAACACGTAAATGCCCAAAAACCTTCCAGCGTTTTAGATATTGGTTGTGGATATAATCGTTTTCGTAATTGTATACCAGGTCTGATAGGCATAGACCCATACAATTCAGAGGCACATTTACGTTTATCATTGGAAGATTATTATGCCTATGATTTTCCTCCGGCAGATATTGCACTGTGTCTAGGGTCAATCAATTTTGGTGATGAGGAAACTATTGATTCCCAAATCAAGATGTTAGATAAGTTGTGGTTGAAGGAGTGCATCTTCAGGGTCAATCCAGGTATTGCTCATGATTGGGCAGAGCATGATGGAATCACTTGGTATCAGTGGAAAAAAGAAAAAATAAATAGTATTGCCTCAAGTTATAATTATAACTTAGCATGTTTAGAAGAAGAAACTTCTCCTCAAGGACATCTACGTTATTACTTCAGGTACACTAAATAAACACATAGATAGATAGGATTCAAAAATGCTTTCTGGAACAGATTTTGTAAAAAAAATCAAAGAAGGGAATTCAGAACTGTTCGCAGCATCTCGTACAAATGTGCGTCGATTCTTCGCTTCTGCCCCTAGCGAGGAGTACCTCGTCGAGCACTTCCGTGGCCGCATGGTCAACGAAGCACAAAACATGTATGCGATTGCTGGTCAAGTAGCATCTGCCGACCCTAGCACCGACGTGCGTGACCTTGAACTGCTGAGCAAGCAGGTACTTGATGAAGCAAAGCACTTCCGTATGGTCAAGGAAGTTATCGAGCACATCACTGGCGAAGAACTAGATGTAGCTGCTGCTTTCGCTGCTGAAGCAGGTAAGCCTCAAGCAAAGGGTGCTTCCCTGCTTGAGAAGTACGAAGCTGCTCAAGATCCTGCTGCCCTCGCTGCCTATCAGCTCGTTGCTGAAGGTCGTGCACAAGCAGTCTGGTCTGAAATGGCCGAGTGTGTTGAAGATTCGTTTATCTCCACCCGCTACGCCTCCATCGCTAAGGATGAAGGTTTCCACAGCAACCTTGGCGGCCGCTCACTGAGCCGTCTGGTTGAAGGTAGTGTGGAACTTCAGGATCGCGTTCTTGCTCTTGTTGAGCGTATGCGTTCTGATCTTCTGGAGATCTCCCGCCAGAACACGGCTACACCTCTTGCCGTTGTTTGAAGGTCTGACGACCTTCTCTAATAGTCTCGTCTAACCAATGTTCTTTGACGGGACTTACATATTTTCCGTTGGCATCGCCGGTTATAAACTGGTCGATGCCATTGGTCGTTATAGGGAACTTTAGAATATTCCCACAGTATTTGATATAGTCCTCTTTCCATAAGAAAAAAGATTCATGAGATAAGAAATGCGTCTCAATATATGGATCATCTAAGATAGATTTATAGTAACCTTTGGCAATTGGTAAGGTTACTATCCCACCAACTCTTTCTTGTTGAAGTGCATTTATATTTTGATCTCTTGTAATAATTGCCACTACAGGTGTGTAACCAAGATGCATTGCTTGATGACAAACTGCTGAAATCTTAGGTACCTGTCTGACACCATCATAGAAGAAAGGAACACTTACATTTGCTAGAAAAAAATCTCCTTCAGGAAATTCTAACAGGTGCGGGTTTACCCAATACTTGGCAAATGGTTCTTCATCACTAGGAACCCAGTAATTATCTTTGAGTGAATTCCACCCTACAACTTCTGGGTGCAAACTAAATAATCTTGCAAATAAGTGATTGCCTGATCCTTGTGGTCCGGTTGTGATGAGGAGTCTTTTCATGAGTAAACCAAAGTTTATATTTTTTTTAGGAGCATCATTTTCAGCAACAACTCCGTTGTATAAGATGCTTCGTGATCACATTACGAGTGGACATGCTAAAGAACATAATTTGGCAGAAGTAGCAGAGATAGCGCAACAAATAAGATCTGGAATTCATGCACCGACAAATAGAGATAATTTTTCCTTTTTATCAAGTTCAGGGGAAGAGTATAATGGAAAGTTATTGAGATGTAAAAAGAAAATTGCTGAGGCCAAAAATTTTGGTACTAGTTCTGGTGAGATTATAACAGATTATCCGGATCTTAGTAATTGGTCAATACAAAAATATGTTGATTACTACAAAAAATTGTGGAAAAATAGAGGGGATGGTAGAGATGTATTAGTTGATTGGTCTAATAGTAATGGTTGTTTAGATTATAATTTTATAAAACATTTACTGGAAACATTGAAGCAAGAGTTTGATGTCAGTGCTCTGATTATATGTAGAGACCCTGTGAGAAGAGCATGGTCCTGTTTGAACTATGCATGGAATGATTATTCAAAAATTCATATGAAAGATCGTTACACTGATATTGACTCTGCTGCTAAAGCAGAATTTGCAAAAATAAAACCATATTATTCACTCATTGAAAGTGTAGAAAAATCGTGTCCTGTACACGTTTTGGTTATGGAAAAAGTATGGAATGGTAACTCTTTTCTATCTAAAGAAGAGTCTCAAATAATTACTCAGTTGATTGGGAAACCTGACTTTGCCCCAAACCTATACTGTCCCGATAGAGGAAACAAAGCAATCCGTTATAAACATCAAAAAGATCAGTGGTGTTCTGATCTTTTCAATATGTCAGATAAACAATACTATGAGTACAAAGATATTATGATTGATCATTATGAGGGATGGAAAGGAGAACTTCCTAAGGGGTGGGGATCTCCAATGGATTATGAAACAAACTGTTCCTTACCTATAGATGGCGTAAAAGAAAAGTACATCAAACCTGGAACTTATCGTAAAAGTGATGGAAAATTATATGTAGACTTTGATGGTTATGATGAATTATATAACGTTGAATATATTGACCCATATTTTAGTGATAAATTTTCTAACCCATAACTTGATAAGTTTTATTTTTGATTTTTTACGTTTCCCTTCTTCAACTTTCCACCATGGTGCATACAAGGGACCGTCATAATCTTTCTTTGATTGTATTGGCGATGACTTCATGACCTAGTGAATTTGGATGACCATGCAAACCATCAAAATATTCTGGATGGTTATATCTAAATCCAATTATATCATGGATATTAGTAATTGGACTATATATCATGTTTTTCCAACATGAGTTGATGTAATGATTATGTTTTGGATTATGTCCGTCAATACTCAGAAATACATATTTCAATCCTTTCATTCTAAGGTATGTCTGCATAAAAAATATATTCTTATGCATATTTTCCTTACCAATATGCATAGTCCACAATTCATTAGTGTATATTGCTTTTGCAAATTTCCATCGCTTTACCCTCCGCGATTCAAGTTTTAGATTTTGAGGTGTGATGGGAAGATAACCGTCTTGAAGAGGAACTTCGGTTCTAGTGTGTAGAGTAAACTGAACTACAACAGTATTATATTTTTCTGGGTTTGATTCTATTTCAGATATAGTATTTCGGACAATAGCATCATTACAGAGACCACATTCACCGATGTTATGGGAATCAAAATATGAAGAAAATCTTTCTTTAGTTGGGTTACTTAGTTCGTCACCATATGTAAATGAACAACCACTGAACAATATCATTTATTTGCGTTGTACTCCTTTTTCGTTTTGAAATAAAGTTTATAATATGGTCTTTTCATTTCTTCAAGGACTTTCATATCCTCTTCAAAACCCATATACTTACAAAGTTGATAGGACCCTTCTAACTCACTAATCAATCTTAGAATGTTAGCAGGATGTTTCTCAAGTCCTCCAAAATCATATTTACTCATCAACAACACTTAGATGGTTTTTCTGGTTGTGGTCCTGTAGGTCCTTCCTCAAAAGGATCTAATGGAGCAGGAACTCCAGTTTTGTTGCAGTCATCCAAAGGATTGTTTTCAATATATTGAACGTACTTATCGTTAGCATCTCGTTTCAAAATTTCATCTACACGTTTGTCATACCAAGCAATAGGAATACCAATATCCAATGACTTCAAATACTCTTGCTTATACAGGTAGAGTAGTTCGTAACTAAGATATGTTGGGTTATTGATTTTTGGTAATTGATCTAAAAAATAACGTAGTGTACTTTCTTCTCGCAAACGTTCCTGTTGATTTTGTAGAATATTTTTATCTCGTCCTAAGACGAGTACTTTTACTGAGATCCCCATACTCTCGGCGATAGTGCAAAACTGCACGACGTTTGGACAACGAAAGGTCCCTTGAGATTTTATGCCGAGGGGGATACTAATTGATGTAAAGAAATATTCACTTCGAGACCAGTCAAAGGTTCGCAAGGTATCAGGGTCTTTCCAATACTCCGCGAAGGGTTCGGATAATCGGTGTGCCTCCCAATAGTTTTTGAGAAGCGTTTTCCACCCAAAGACATCCTCGTGTAGCGATAAGATTTTTGACCATAGATGGTTGCCCGATCCTTGAGGTCCAATAAGTACAACGAGGGTCTTCATGTAATATCGTAATCCCTTACTAATTATAACATATAAATATTGTGATAGTGGTATATACCACTTTTTGATGCTACATAGCACCGATATAAATGGCAAATCCTTCAATCAAAATCAAGCGATCTAGTGTCGCTGGAAAGGTACCGCATTATCCCAGTACGATTGACGTAGGGGAATTTGCAATCAACACAGCGGACGGCAAAGTTTTTATTGCCGCTGGTGTTGGGGCAGGTGTTACAGTACAAGAAGTTGGTATATCAACCCAACACGTATTATCGTCCGGTATTGGTACTTTTGGAAACGAGACTGTTGTAGTTGGTGCAGCACAGACTCAGTTTCTAGTTAGAGGAAATGGTCGGGTTGTTGGTATTCTAACCTGCTTTGGTCTGGATATAACTGGTAATAGTCTTGCTGGCAACATAAACTCTAGTGGTATAAGCACTATATCAGGGTTTACGTTCCCCTCAAGCGACGGGAGTGAAGATCAGGCACTGGTTACTGATGGAAGCGGTGGTCTTTCGTTCAAGACTCTAGGGGGTGGAGGTGCTGTAGGTGGTGCTACATCAATTAGCGTATCTAATACAATATCAACACAAGGACAAACTGTATTTACTACACCTAATGTATTTGATGACGGTGAACAGGCAACTCCATTCTCTGTTTTAGTAAGCGTCAATGGAACAAAACAAAGATTAGGTGCTTCTAATGATTATCAATTATCAGCACCACAAACAGTAACCTTTGGTTCTGGACTTACTGTAGGTGACAATGTACAAATTACTGTTTATTTTGGACACACATTTGAAGAAGAACATTTTATATCAACCCAAAACCAAATAGTCTTTACCTTAGCAGGAAACCTTTCTGCTTCCAAAAACTATAGAGTTTATTTGAATGGAGTCCGACTCAGAAGAGATATTGACTATCAAGCGTCTGCTGCTGTTATACTAACTCAAGGATCTGATGTTGGAGATGAAATTGATATATGCTCAGATCAAGCTGAAGATCAACTAACTGCTATTGATAATCAGACTCTATTTTCCCCAGCAAATGCTGATACATCTTCTGATAATATGGAAGTGTATCTAAATGGTGTATTGCTACAAAGGACAACTGACTGGAGTATAGGTAGTCCTGCTATAACAATAATCAATCCTGTTACTGGTCTAGATGTAGGTGACGAATTAGATGTTGTCGTAAGACGTTCATAAATAAAAGAAAGTCTTGAATATATGGCGAACCCATCCACAAGACAGGAGTTAGTCAACTACGCCAAACGGCAATTAGGTGCTCCGGTTCTTGAAATCAATGTTGCTGATGAGCAAATTGAAGATCTGATGGATGATGCCATTCAGATTTATCAAAACCGCCATATGGACGGTGTAGAATTGATGTATCTAAAGCATCAAGTCACTCAGGATTTTCTTGATGCAATTCAAGCTAAAGCACTCGATAAGAGTACTGGTATCACTACCACCACCGCTAGTGCAAATATTACTGGAATTGGCAATACGACCTTTACTTATGAGGAGAACCAGAATTTCATCCAGATTCCTGACGCCGTTATTGGGATTGAAAGAGTTTTCAAACTGGACAATCGTCTAATCTCGACGAACATGTTCAACATCAATTACCAAATGGCGTTGAATGATGTGTATTTTTTCAGTTCAATGGAACTGCTTGGATACACAATGACTAAGAGATATCTGGAAGATTTGGATCATATCCTACATCCAGAAAAACAAATTAGATTCAATCGTCGTCAAGGTCGTCTGTATTTGGATGTTGATGGCAATAGTATGCAGGCTGGAGATTATCTAATCATTCGTTGCTACAGGGTTCTCAACCCAAATGACTATACTAAAGTATATAATGATCCTTTCTTGAAAAAATATCTCACTGCTTTGATGAAAAAACAGTGGGGACAAAACCTAATCAAGTTCCAAGGTGTCAAGTTGCCAGGTGGAGTTGAACTCAACGGTAGGCAAATTTATGAAGATGCTCTTGGCGAAATTGAGAAACTTGAGGAAAGAATGACCTATGAGTATGAACTTCCTCCTCTTGATCTTATTGGATAATGGCACTAAATCCCTTCTTTCAGCAAGGCACTGTAGGTGAACAAAGTCTTGTACAGGATCTGATCAATGAACAGATCCAAATGTACGGGGTGGAGTTTGTTTATCTGCCTAGGTATTTTGTAAATATAAAAAATGTAATGCGGGAGGTTACAAGTTCTGAGTTCAAGAACTCTTTCCCGATTGAAGGTTACATCGAATCTTACGAAGGATTTGATTCTGGATATAATCTGCTTACAAAATTTGGTGTGAGAACCACCGCAGAGATGAAGATTGTTATCTCTCAGGATAGGTATACAAACTATATTACACCGCTGATTGCAGGAAGAACTGGTTTATCTAAAGATCCTAGTCGTCCTCTAGAAGGGGATCTTTTGTATTTTCCATACAGAGATCTTCTGCTGGAAATCAAATATATTGATGATGTTAGTAACTTTTATCAACTCCGGAAGAACTATACCTATACTCTGACGTGTGAACCGTTTGAGTATGAAGATGAAGTTATTGATACTGGAATCACTGTCGTAGATGATGACTTTGCTACGGCAGGATACAACGCTACTTTGAGACTGGTCTCGGTTGGTAACACTGCATCTGCAATTACCAGTCTTGCCACAGGTATTCGTTCCATCACACTTACGGATGGTGGCACCGGATGGACTGCTGATCCTCCGGTAAAGATTTCTCCTCCTGTAAGTCTAGGAACAACAGCAACTGTCGTTGCTATTACTAGCGTTACCTCAGGATTTGGTCGCCGTAGGATTAGCGAACTCTATATTACTAATCCAGGCACTGGTTATACAATGACTCCCACCATCCAGTTCCTTCCTGAGGATGGTAAGGGTGTTGGTGGCGCGGCGCAAGTTGCAATCTCCACATCAGGTGGTGTCGGTGTTGTTACCGTTACCTCTGGTGGTGGTGAGTATGTTATTCCTCCCACGATTACCTTCTCCGCACCTCCTGGAGCAGGTCACACTGCCCAAGGTTATGGTGTGCTCGGAAATCTTGGAAACCTTGCTTCTATTCGGATTACTGACGCTGGTAGTGGTTATAGTAGCGCACCTACTATTCAAGTTTCTGCTGCTGGAACCGTTGGTGTCGGAACATTCTCTTATGGAGAAATTATTACTGGGCAATCTTCTCTCAGTACAGCATTTGTTACATCATGGAATGCATCTACTCTAACCGTCACAGCACGCAACATCAGCAATGACTTCCAAGTTGGTGAACTGATCGTTGATAATGAGGGTTCTGCATATCGTCTAAATACTATTGACTATGATGATACCGAAGACGAGTTCAACACTGGAGACGTAATTCAGAGTGAAGCAAACGGTATTTTAGATTTTACAGAGAAAAATCCATTTGGTGAAGTGTAATGATTGGTAATTATTTTTACAATGAGACTATTCGGAAGACTGTAGTTGCATTCGGCACTCTGTTCAATAATATCACTATCAAAAAATATGCTAGTGATGGAAAATCTATTAGTCAAATAAAAGTTCCTATTGCATACGGACCTATTCAAAGGTTCCTTGCACGTGTAGAACAACAATCAAATTTCGATGACAATGTAGCGATCACTTTACCTCGCTTGTCATTTGAGTTGTCTTCGTATACTTATGATGCTACTAGAAAAGCATCTCCAATTCAAAAATTTACTATGAAATCTCCGTCTCAAAAGACGAAGATCAAAAAAATGTTTCTACCAGTCCCATATGATGTGGGATTTAGACTTAGTTTTGCGACTAAGTTGCAAGATGACGCTCTTCAAATTATAGAACAAATTTTACCATTTTTCCAACCTGCATATAGCGTAACAGTAAATATGCTGGAAGGTGTGGAAGAAAAAAGAGATATTCCTTTTACTCTATCAAATGTATCTTTTACTGATGAGTATGAGGGTGATTTTTCAACTCGTAGATTCATTCAATATGATCTTGATTTCGTAGCAAAAACTTACTTTTACCAAGAAGTTCCTACGGACGAAAATGGAATTATCAAAAAAGTTCAAATCGATTACGCTACCACTATCCGCGCTCCAAGGGAGCAACGGTACACTGTTGTTCCACAAGCCACCAAAGATTATAATGATGATGGCACAGGGTCTCTTGCCGCCTCCCTCAATCAAAAAGCAACACTTGTAAAAGTTACCTCAGGATCTTCTTTTACTGTTGGTGGATATATACAAATCAATAGTGAAGTTATGAGAATCAAAGAAATTTCTGGTAACGATTTGATTGTCAACCGTGCACAGTTTAGCACTATCAGTGGTTTACACTCTAGTGGAGATAGTATCGATCTAGTCAACTCAGTTGATTCTAATATTATTGATTATGGGGATACCTTTGGATTCTCAGAGACTAGATCTTTCTTTGATGCGGATGGTCTTGAATTTAGTCCTGTTTCTGGTACTGATTTGTGAAGAAAAATTTTGATGCTATTGATAAAGCACTAGATGTAAAGTCTGAGATTGTTAGTGAAACAAAAGCAATCAATAAAAAGATCAAGGAGACCCCAGATGCTCCTGATCTAGATTATGAATATTCTCGTGCTCAACTGTATAATCTTGTAGAGAAAGGACAAGAAGCAGTAAACGGTATCCTTGACGTGTGTATGGATACACAACATCCTAGGGCATATGAAGTTGCTGGACAGTTGATCAAACACGTTGGGGATGTAACTGACAAGATTGTTGATCTACAAAAGAAAATGAAGGATCTGAAAGCAGAAGATGGTCCTAAAAACGTTACTAATAATGCTTTGTTTGTAGGTAGCACAAGTGAACTACAAAAGATGATCAAAAAAGGTCTGCTAAATAATACCGATAAGTAGTCTTCCCGATGAATTATACTTATAGATTGCCTATTTTTGAAGCACCTGGTGATGCGTTCGCTAAAATGAGCGACGATCAATTCAACGACTATAAGCAAAAGAATCCGGGCGGGGCAGATAAAGCAGATAGAGTGCGTAAGCAGGCGCAAGCACGTGCCAATAAATCCAACAACACATCCACACAAAAAGGTGGTCCTCTTGCCAAGCGTGGCGGTAATTCACAAGGCAGTCAGTCTAATAAGGTTGGTGGCTCTAGTGATAGCAAGCGTGTGTCTTCTGCTGGGGGTAAGGCAGTAGACATGGGTGTGAAGAAGGTGAAGGTCCGTGATGTAACTCCTGAAAAGAAAATTTCAGGTTCTGGGGATAAGAAAGATTCTGGTTCTAGTTCTGGTTCTAGTTCTGGTGGTATTGGTGGTCCTGGCGGTCAACGCCGTCCTCCATCAGGCGCTGGTGGAAAAGAAATGACCAGAGAAAAAGGTGGTGCTCTTGCAAAGACTGCCGGTAAAAAACCAGGCACCCCGAAACCAAAAGGTAAGGGTGGGATGAAACTTAGATCAAAAGGACATCTAGCAGCAAAAGCAATCGGGTGGGCAGCAGGAGTAGCAAAAGATACTATTGGTGGTGCTACTGCTGCATTTGGGAAATCCTCTTGGAAAGAAGGTATTACTTTCCAACAGTATGTTGACACTGTTGTCCCTATCTTAGAATCTGCTGCATGGCAGCGTAAAGAAGGTAAGAACAAAAAAGGTGGATTGAATGAAAAAGGACGCAAATCTTACGAACGCGAGAATCCTGGTTCTGATCTCAAGGCTCCTCAACCTGAAGGGGGTCCTAGAAAGCGATCCTTCTGTGCGAGAATGGGTGGAGTCAAAGGACCAATGAAGAAACCAAATGGCGAACCTACTCGTAAAGCTCTTGCCCTTAGAAAATGGAAATGTTGATTAGGTAATTTATGAGTGACATTTATCTTGGTAATCCTAATCTAAAAAAAGCAAATACCTCACAGGAGTTCACCGAAGACCACATTGTTGAGTTTGTTCGGTGTAAAAATGATCCTGTTTATTTTACAGAAAAATATATAAAAATTGTCAACGTTGATGAAGGTCTCGTTGGATTTGAGATGTATCCTTTCCAAAGGAATCTGATCAGAAACTTTCACGCGAACAGATTCAACATCTGCAAGATGCCACGACAGACTGGAAAGTCTACAACTGTGGTGTCGTATCTATTGCACTACGCAATCTTCAATGATAACGTCAACATCGGAATCCTCGCAAACAAAGCAGCTACAGCTCGTGATCTCCTCGGCAGACTACAACTGGCGTACGAGAACTTGCCGAGTTGGATGCAGCAAGGCATCATAGCTTGGAACAAAGGATCTATGGAACTGGAGAACGGTTCTAAGATCATCGCAGCATCAACCTCAGCATCTGCTGTACGAGGTATGTCTTTCAACATCATCTTCCTGGACGAGTTTGCGTTTGTTGCAAACCACCTGGCAGATGATTTCTTTGCATCAGTATATCCCACGATCTCATCAGGTAAATCTTCCAAAGTAATTATTGTATCTACTCCTCATGGCATGAACCACTTCTATAGGATGTGGCATGATGCTGAACGTGGTAAGAATGAATATGTTCCTACTGAAGTGCACTGGTCTGAAGTTCCAGGAAGAGATGCTAAGTGGAAAAAACAAACCATTGCTAACACTTCAGAGCAACAGTTTCAGATTGAGTTTGAGTGTGAGTTTCTAGGATCTGTTGATACCCTAATCTCTGCTGCTAAACTAAAATCAATGGTCTTTGAAGACCCAGTAAAGAGAAACGGAAAATTATCAGTTTTTGAAACCCCAAGAGAAAAAGGTGATTATATTATTACAGTTGACGTTGCACGTGGTGTAGGAAAAGACTACAGCACATTCTGTGTATTTGATATTACTAAATTCCCTTATAAAATTGTTGCCACGTTCCGAGATAATGAAATCAAACCGATGCTCTTCCCATCTATTATTGATGAAGTTGGTCGAGGATACAACAATGCTTATGTTTTATGTGAGGTCAATGATATTGGCGACCAAGTAGCATCAATCCTATTCTATGATTTAGAATATGAAAACCTTTTGATGGTTGCCATGCGGGGAAGGGCAGGTCAAATTGTTGGGTCAGGATTTTCTGGTGTCAAGACTCAATTAGGAGTCAAGATGAGTCAGGTTACTAAGAAGGTAGGGTGCTCAAACCTTAGGACTCTAGTCGAAGACGATAAACTAATTTTCTGCGACTATCAGATTATTTCAGAACTAACAACATTTGTTCAAAAGAAGCAATCTTTTGAAGCAGAAGAAGGTTCTAATGACGACTTGGCAATGTGTCTTGTTATCTTTGCTTGGTTAGTTGCTCAAGATTATTTCAAAGAAATGACAGATCATGATGTCAGGAAAAGAATTTATGAGGAACAAAAAAATGCCATCGAACAAGATATGGCACCCTTTGGATTTGTTAGTAATGGATTCGATGATGAGACTGAAATCATAGATAGCACAGGTGAGGTCTGGAAGGTTGACGAATACGGAGATCGTTCATACATGTGGGATTATCATTAGAGTTGTTCATAAATACCCTTTTCCCTAAATAATCTTAGTCATCGTAGGGACAGTAAGGAGTTAGAATGGCACTTCGATTAGCATCTCCGGGGATTTCAATTAGGGAGGTTGACCTAACTCGTGGTGGCGTTGATTTTACAGTCAACGTCGTAGCGGGATTAGCGGCACCCTTTCGTAGAGGCCCGGTCAACGAGATCACACGGATCAATAACGAGAAAGAACTCATTGACGTTTTTGGTCAACCCGGAGTGGGAACGACTGATTATCACTACGAGACTTTTCTTTCAGCATCAAATTTCCTTTCTTATGGGGGCAAATTAGATATTGTCCGGTGTAAGGGAGGTGACCTAAACAATGCAAACGCTGCTGTTGGATATGCAGCATCAACCGCTTTGATGGTTGAGAACATTGATGATTATGAAAACAACAATGCCGATGACCTCGGTTGGTACTTCGCTGCGAAAAACCCCGGATCGTGGGCGAATGAAATCAAGGTCGCAGTCATTGACAACATTGCAGACCAAACTCTTACCCCTACTCTTGAGGTTGGTACCCTAGGATCCAACGTAACCGTTGGTATGGGTGTTACTCAATTCCTTACAGGAAACACTATTGGCGTTGGCACAGTAACTGCTGCAACAGGTATCTTGAAAGGTATCGTTACTGGCAAGACTGCTACTACAGTAGATGTCCGAGTTGTTAGTACGGTTATTGGTGGAACTGAAACTCAAGTTTCTTACCAGCAAAACTCCCAACGTGAGTTCAAAACTGGACAGGTGTTGAACTTTGTGAATAGTAGCAGTGCTACTGTTGCTAGTGGTTCAACAGTCACTGGTGTTGACTGGTACAACTCCCAGAACATTCTCACCAGCATTGAAGATGGTGGTACTGATCGGGTTACTTTGCCTTGGCGTTCAATTCTGAACCGTCCGCAAACTAGTAACTACACCACTGCTCGCGACGGTAACAATGATTCAATTCACGTTGTAGTTATTGACGCTGCCGGTAACGTAACTGGTGATCCTGCTTCTGTTCTAGAGAAGTTCCCAAATCTTTCTAAGTCGAAGGACGCTAAGGTCACTGGTAATCTTGAGATTTACTATAAGGATTATCTTGCAGAGAACTCTGAGTATCTCTGGGCAGGTGCTTCCTTGGTTTCTGGTACTGACGCATACAACTCATCTGAACCAGTTGCTTCTGGATTCAGTGCTGGATTTACAGCGGTTGTTGCTAATGCTGGTGCCTGGGGTCAAGACTCTAAGAACATCAAGTTCAACTCCGTTGGTAACCAGGTTTATAAATTAGAAGCAGGTCTCGATTACACAGGTGTTGGTGTATTTGCAGCACCCTTGGGTGACGTTATTGCATCTTACAATAAGTTCCGCGATCCTGTTGACTCTGACATTCGCTTCCTTCTTCAAGGTAGTTCTTACCGGAACAAAGAAGAAGAGCAAGCAAAAGCAAATCACTTGATCTCACTTTGCGAACTCCGTAAAGATTGCATCACCTTTATCTCACCTTGCCGATCTTCTGTCGTCAACGTTACTGATAATGCTGACAAACTGAAGAATGTTCTTGAGTTCTTTGCTCCTGTAACATCATCTTCTTACGCAATCTTTGACTGTGGATATCAGTATGTGTACGACCGGTTCAACCGGAAGTTTGTATACATGCCAACCTCCGCAGACATTGCAGGTCTTTGTGCACGGACTGACCGTGACAACTTCCCCTGGTTCTCTCCTGCTGGAGAAGCTCGTGGTAACCTGAACTTCCCCATCAAACTGGCATTCAATCCAGGTCAAGATGCTCGGGATCAACTATATTCCAACCGTATCAATCCAATTATCTCTCGTCCTGGATCAGGAATCATCCTATTCGGTGACAAGACGGGTCTTTCTTTCGAGAGTGCCTTTGATCGCATCAACGTTCGTCGCCTCTTCATTACTCTGGAGAAAGCAATTGAGAATGCTGCAAGAGCACAACTCTTTGAACTCAATGATGCTGGAACTCGTACCAACTTCGTGAACATTGTCGAACCTTTCCTACGCGACGTTCAATCGAAGCGTGGTGTTACGGACTTCCTGGTTGTTTGCGATGAGACGAACAACACCCCTGATGCAATTGATCGTAATGAATTCATTGCTGACATCTTTATCAAACCCGCTCGCTCCATCAACTTCATCGGTCTGACATTCGTTGCTACTCGCACGGGCGTCTCCTTTAGTGAAGTCGTCGGTACTGTCTGATCATAGGAGATCCTAACAATGGCTTTAGACAAGAACATTTTTTCAATTCGCAACAACACAAGGTCGATTGATTCTTTCAAATCTCGTTTGATTGGTGGTGGTGCCCGTCCTAACCTCTTTGAGGTTGAGATGGACTTTCCCTCCGTAGAAGGAGATGACAGTGCTATCTTCCCAGAGATCAAGGATGATAGTTATCGTATGATGATCAAGGGAGCACAAATTCCTGCATCTAACATCCAAGAAGTGATAGTCCCGTTCCGGGGTCGTCAACTCAAGGTTGCTGGTGATCGTCGCTTTGAACCTTGGACTATTACTGTTATCAATGATGGTGACTTCAAACTGCGTGAAGCATTTGAGAAGTGGGCAAACTTCATCACCAAAGTGTCTGATGGATCTGGCACCGTCAATCCTTCTGACTACTATGCTAACTGGGTTGTGAACCAACTTGGTCGTGCTTCAACTGATCTGGCAGTTGCTGGTGACTCTAATCCTGCAAAGATTGAAGTCCTCCGCCGTTACCAAATGGTTGGTTGCTGGCCTTCTTCTGTGGGTGCTATTGAACTCACTTATGATGCACAAGATGTGATTGAAGAATTCCAGGTCACGATGCAGGTCCAGTGGTGGCAGGCATACGATGGTCAAAGTAGGCAATCCGTGGTCTGATAAATAGGTACATAAGAACCTACAAATATTATTATGGCCAAACTTTTTGGTTTTTCACTTGATGATGAAGAAAAAAAGTCTAAAGGTATAATCAGTCCCGTTGCCCCCAGTAATGAGGACGGTTCTGATTACTACCTTTCTTCTGGTTTCTATGGGCAGTATGTAGATATTGAAGGTGTTTTCCGTACAGAGTTTGATGTTATCAAACGGTACAGAGACATGTCTTTGCACCCAGAATGTGACACTGCTGTAGAGCACGTTGTCAATGAGGCAATTGTCTCAGATCTAAATGATTCTCCTGTGGAGATTGACCTGGATAACCTCCAGGTTGGTACATCACTAAAAACAGTTATTCGCAACGAATTCAAAGCAGTAAAGGATCTGCTTGAGTTTGATAAAAAGTCTCATGAGATTTTCCGCAACTGGTATGTTGACGGAAGACTTTATTATCATAAAGTAATTGACTTACAAAAACCTGACGAAGGTATCAAAGAAATACGTTACATTGATGCTCTCAAAATCAAATTGATGAGGGTCAGACCCCCAGAGGAAAAAGGAGTTGCTCAAAATCTTCCTTCCAATGAAAAAGATGGAGAAGTTGTAACTAGAGATACTAAGATTCAAGAGTTTTACACTTACTATCCTTCTGGTGTAACACAAAAGTATGGTTCTGTTGCAGGTAAAGGTGTCCGTATTGCAAAGGATGCCATCTGTCATGTCCACTCTGGTCTGATTGATCGTAACAAAAAGATTACCCTGTCTTATCTACACAAGGCAATCAAGGGTCTGAACCAACTGCGGATGATTGAGGACTCCCTTGTCATCTACCGTATGTCACGGGCACCTGAACGTCGCATTTTCTACATTGATGTTGGTAACTTACCAAAGGTCAAGGCAGAGCAGTATTTACGGGACGTAATGAGTCGTTACCGTAACAAGTTGGTGTATGACGCTAACACTGGTGAAGTCAAAGACGACAAGAAGTTCATGTCCATGCTGGAAGACTTCTGGTTGCCCCGTCGTGAAGGTGGTCGTGGAACTGAAATCACTACCCTGCCTGGTGGTCAAAATTTAGGTGAACTTGGAGATATTGAATACTTCCAGAAGAAACTATATCGTTCACTAAATGTTCCTGAGTCGCGCATTGGTGGTGACAGTGGTTTCAACATGGGTCGTTCTAGTGAGATCCTACGTGACGAACTGATGTTCAGTAAGTTTGTAGGTCGTCTTCGTAAACGTTTCTCTGCTCTTTTCCTTGATCTACTGAAGACTCAGTTGATCCTCAAGAACATCGTTACTCCAGAAGATTGGAATAAGATGTCAGAGCACATCCAATTCGATTATCTGTATGACAACCACTTTGCTGAGTTGAAAGAGACTGAGTTGATGAACGAGCGTCTCAATATTATGACTCAGATTGAACCATACATCGGCACTTATTACTCACGTGACTATGTGAAGCGTAAGGTCTTGCGTCAGTCTGATGAAGAAATTATTGAGATGGAGCAAGAGATGGACGAAGAAAATCAAACTGGTGTTGGAGTGCCTCTTGAAACTCAAGCAGCAATTATGCAAGGTCAAATGGAAAATGGTCAATTAGGCAAAGATTCTGTGGCAGATGACATGGATTCTAGTGCAGCAGAACCTCCTACGTTAGAGATCAAGAAAGCGAAGATATAAATAACCCTAGCGTTTCTACTATTTTATAATGGATACTAATGAATTGCTTGACATGATGGGCAGCGGTGAAAGTTCACCGTCCGAAATCAATGATGCTATCAAATCTCTTCTTTATCAAAAATCAGGAGAGAAAGTCCAGCAGGTAACTCCTGCCGTAGCAGCAGCCACTTTTGGTGATCAGTCAGATGGTGATGAACCGGTAGATACTGTTACTGACCCTGAACCAGAATCGCAAGAGGAAGAATGAGCGCATCACAACCACTACATTTGGTGGCAGACCACGGTGAACTAACCAGTGCTAATGCTACTACTGTTGCATCAGGTGCAAAGATCGTAAAAACCGGTCTTTTGTATGTTGCCTGTAGTTCTGAGAAGAAAAGTGGACACATTTCAGTGTGCAACACTATTGCTCAAACCGGTGTGGGTTCTTTCCACATTGAAAAAGGTAATGACTTCCTATATCGATATGGGCACCCTGCTAACGCTAATGTTACTGGTGCATCTAAAGCAGATCCTTGTGTATTGACGCTTGATCGTCAAGACACCAAACTTCGTGTTGGTGAATACGTCACCATGACGGGTTCTGCGGTTGGTGGTTATAACAGCACAATTGCTCACGCAGAAGTGACAGCAGTTTCTTCTCCTCAACAGAGCAATGGTTATGCTATGACAATTACAGTAGATGCCGATACTTCTAGTCTCGGTGATTTTACAGGAACTGCTGTAGTTTCTAAGTCTGTCATTTTCAGAATGGCAGCGGAAACTTCTGACGGTTCTACTATGCATCTTCACGAGGTACAACTAGGATGAAACTAATTTCTGAGGAAATTGAAGCAGTAGATATTCTTACTGAAGAAAAAGACGGTAAGAAAACTCTGTATATTCAAGGTCCGTTTCTCCAAGCGGAAGTGGTAAATCGCAATAAGCGTTGCTATCCTCTTGCCACTATGTGCAATGAGGTAAAACGCTACAACGAATCTTACACCAACAAAGGTCGTGCACTTGGTGAATTGGGTCATCCCGATGGACCCCATATCAATCTTGATCGAGTGTCTCATAAGATTGTTTCTCTCACTCAAGAGGGTAACAACTTTGTAGGTAAAGCACAAATTTTGTCTACCCCCATGGGCAAGATTGCTGAGTCTCTTATTAGTGAAGGTGTGAAACTTGGAGTATCTTCTCGTGGCATGGGTTCTATCACCTCCCGTGATGGAGTCAACTATGTCGGCGAAGATTTCATGCTAGCAACTGCTGCTGATATTGTTGCCGATCCTTCTGCTCCCGATGCTTTTGTAGATGGGATTATGGAAGGTAAGGAATGGGTTTGGGAAGGAGGTATTCTTCGCGAAACTCAGTGCAATCAGATCAAAGAGAGCATAAATACCGCTGTAGATCAAAAAGTCTTGGAGGCACACAAGTTTCGCTTGTTTGCTAAATTCCTTTCAGATCTATAAATATCTAAATAATAACAGTATAACTAGGAACTACGGAAGCTAACCGATGGCTGCGAAAAAACATCTAAATGAAATGGAGAACCAGGTTACTAAGGGTGCTAAGTCAGCAGAACCTATGCCAAAGGCCCCAAACTATGTACCCGATAGCGGTGCAGTTGAAGACCTTGGCGGACCTACTCCTACAAACGCAAGACCGACCGACGACAGTAACAAACTGAAGACACCTAGTGCAACTTTTGCACAGACTGGTGATCCTCATTTCCGCAATGCCTCTGGCAAGGTGCAACTGCCTGGACCTGCTGCTCTCAAGAGCACTGGTTATGGTGAAGAAGTTGAAACCGAAGAGGAAGTTGTTGCTGAAGCTCCGGTTGCCGAAGAAGAAACCGTAGTTTCTGAAGAAGAAGTAGAAACATCTAACGAGATCACGATTGACGTGACCGAAGATGTTGCTGCTCTTCTAGAAGGCGAAGAACTTTCTAAAGAGTTCCAAGAAAAGACCGCAACGATCTTTGAAGCTGCTGTACGCAGCAAAATTGATCAAGTGGCAGACACTCTGGAAACTCAGTTCCAGGAAGCATACGACCAAGAAATTGTTGCTTTCAAATCTGAGCTGACTGAGCGTGTTGATTCATACCTAGAGTTCGTTGCAAACGAGTGGATCAACGAGAATGCGCTACAAGTCGAAACTGGAATCCGAGGTGAACTTTCGGAATCCTTTATGACGGGTCTCAAGACCCTCTTTGAAGAACATTATGTTGAAATCCCTGAAGATAAATATGATGTCTTGGAAGCGATGACTTCCAAGTTAGATGAAATGGAGACAAAACTCAATGAACAGATCGATAGCAATGTCGCTTTGACTAAGCGTCTGTCGGATTCTGTTTCAGACAACATCCTCGATGAAGTAAGTGAAGGTTTAGCACTGTCCCAAAAAGACAAGCTTTCTGAACTCTCTAAAGGTGTTGAGTTTGAAAGTGAAGAACACTACCGGGAAAAACTTGCCACGCTGAAGGAGTCGTACTTTGCTGCGAAACCTGTGGTTGATTCCCAAGAGGTTAGTTCCGAAGAGAGCATGGTCGAAGAACATTCTCCGGCAATGAGTGCATATCTCGACGCACTAACTAAGTTCCAATAGTATTTACCAACACCTAACCTAATAAAAGGTATCCCCCAATGTTCAATTCTGGCAATCTCCAGAAGAAGTGGGCACCCCTCCTAGAGGCAGAAGGACTTGATAACATCAAGGATTCTCACCGGAAGGCTGTAACCGCCCAACTTCTCGAAAATCAAGAGCGTTTTCTACGCGAAGAGCGTGCATTCCTGAGCGAAGCACCTCCAACATTCAACACCGATCCTGGTGGCACCGGCAATGCTGGTTTCTCTGGCGGCGCTGCTGGTGCTGGTCCAGTTGCAGGTTTCGACCCTGTACTGATCTCACTGATCCGTCGTGCAATGCCCAACTTGGTCGCTTATGACCTCGCTGGTGTACAACCGATGAACGGTCCTACTGGACTGATCTTCGCAATGCGTTCACGCTACGACAATCAGTCTGGCACAGAAGCATTCTTCAACGAGCCCGATTCGGCATTCTCCGCACAGAACTCTAACGCCAGTTTGGCACAGGGTGACTACACCGGAGCAACTGATGGTGGCACTGCTGTTGGTTTCGGTACGACCGCCCAAGGTGGTAGTAACCCATCCATCCTCAACGGTGGTGCAAACAACGCATACAGCACTGGACAAGGTTTCAACACCCAAGCTTCTGAAGCTCTGGGCGATGGTGCCTCGAACGACTTCCGCGAGATGGCGTTCAGCATCGAGAAAGTCTCGGTGACCGCCAAATCACGTGCCCTGAAGGCAGAGTACAGCCTCGAGCTTGCTCAAGACCTGAAGGCAATTCACGGTTTGGATGCTGAAGCGGAACTCGCTAACATCCTCAGCACTGAGATTCTTGCTGAGATCAACCGCGAAATCATCCGTACCATCTACAAGGCTGCTAAGCCTGGTGCCCAAACTAACACTGCCACACAAGGCGTGTTCGACCTCGATACCGACTCCAACGGACGTTGGATGGTTGAGAAGTTCAAGGGTATGATCTTCGGTCTGGAACGTGACGCTAACGCGATCGCACAAGAAACTCGTCGCGGGAAGGGTAACATCATCCTTTGCTCCGCTGATGTTGCTTCTGCCTTGACCGCTGCTGGTCAACTGGACTACACCCCTGCCCTGTCATCCAACATGACTGTTGATGACACCGGTAACACCTTCGCTGGTGTTATGAACGGTCGCTATCGCGTCTACATTGATCCATTTGCTGCTAACCTCAGCGCCGATCAGTACTATGTCATGGGTTACAAGGGTTCTAACCCTTATGACGCAGGACTCTTCTACTGCCCATACGTGCCCCTGCAAATGGTTCGCGCCGTTGGTCAGGACAGCTTCCAGCCAAAAATTGGTTTCAAGACTCGCTACGGCATGGTCGCAAACCCCTACGCCGAAGGCACCACACAGGGTCTCGGACGTATCACCGCTGGTTCCAACACCTACTACCGTCGCGTCAAGGTGCAAAACCTTATGTGATATTGGTTCTTACCAATCACATTCATCAAGACTCCCTTCGGGGGGTCTTTTTTTATGGATAAGTAATTACAATTTTGGTATCTAAGTATTCAACTTTAGCATTTAGTAGACCAGATGCTATTGCAATAAGATCCATAGCAGCAATCCTATCTGCCTCAGGACCCGCCTCAGGTTGCTCGTTATGCTTCTTCCACATATCTGCAACCATATCAACAGTATGCCTCACTGGCTGGGGTATAGGGGTGGCACTCTGCCATTTATCAATCGCTTCCTGGGTAGGAATAGTAATTGTAAAGGCAAGTTCTTCTTCTCGAAACTCATCTTCCATCTTTTGATAAGTTTCTGGTGTTATCTTTACTTTATTCACTCTTCTCTCTCGTCAAGTGCTTCATGAATAATTTGTTTCAACTCAATACGTTCTTCTTCAGTGAAGATTGTACGAATTTTCACTGGCATAGGAGCATAACTACTTGGTTTCTTTGATTTACCAGGAAGACTCATTCCCTGTGTGTCAATTTTATCCATTGTTCTTTTTTGTCCAACAAGGTTTACATAACGAATTCTTGTATCTTTTCTCGGACGGGACATAGCATCCAACCTGAGGAGTTTTATTTGCTGGAAACATTTTATCACAGTTAGAACATTTTGTCTCCCACATTTTCATCTAATAAATTTCTCCTTTAGCAATTTGCTCACGACGTTTTAGTTTCCATACTATGTAATCCATCGTGGGGATACACATAGGGTTCCAACCAACAAAGGTTGTTGACTCTCCACTAGGTATTTTCCAACAGGGAGCATCATCATTGTCAAGGTCTAGTGATTCACGATATGCATCATCACCATACATAACAACTGCTCTCTCTGCTTCATTCAAACTCTTG
>Ga0209336_10000388_pt1 | contig 22778 bp, 29 predicted proteins | sample LinPmetageLP32_FD_184042 | JGI IMG/M metagenome (GOLD analysis project Ga0209336, IMG submission 184042) | Marine viral communities from the Pacific Ocean - LP-32 (SPAdes) (version 2) | ecosystem: Environmental > Aquatic > Marine > Oceanic | place: Pacific Ocean | collected 2009-08-23
GCTTTAGGGCCTAAAAGATATAAGTATATATAATTAAAGAAAAAAAGCAGGCCCCAATCCATTTTCGATTAGGGCCTAAACCCTATTTATTAGGGCCTAGACCCGTTATTGGGGCCTGCTCTTAAAAAGGCACATCCTCGAAATCCTCATCATCGCTGTAAAACTTTCGAGTAATTTCCTTTGCCTCATCCTCAGAGATGCGTGATTTGCGCGTCCATACATAATGCTTCACGCCTTTCACCCGCCACCATTTCGAGGCTACAGGAAAGAATCCCTCATCCCGAAGCAAGCGTCCCAGCGCCTTAGTAGTCGGCACTTCCCAATCGGCTCTCAGCAGGGCCACGGCCTTCAGCTCAGTTATGCAGATCATCTTATCGTTTAGGACTGCGGACGGGTGATCCTCCATGAGCGCCCTGATGGCTCCCACATCCTCGCTTACATTCGCCTCGCGCATTTGCTCTAAGCCGTAAGTCTTCGGGGCGCGGCCCTTGAAATCGAAGTCATCGCTGATCTTATAGTCCAGAAGAAACCGCGCGATTGCGTCTGACCTCTTGGTAACCACCAAGCCAAAGAGCTTCCTAAAGTATGCCCCCGTCTCAGCCTCGCCGCCGTGCTGATTGAATAGCGCCTCCTTGTCCTCTTGCCGACTGAACAGCACACAGAAGCGGCGATCATTCTGGGACATAGGCACGGCGTCAGAGTGGTTGGTGGTCATCATATACGAGCAGTGGTTTGGCGCATTGCCAAACATCGCCTTACCCTTGGGGTGGATGGCCAGTGTGTCGTTGGAGATCGCAGGCTTCATACTGTCGAGGATCTGCCACTTATTGGAGCCAGCAATTCTGATTTCCTCGACGCAGCCGACGATGCCGCCAGCGGCCCAGTCGTTGTACTGGGAGTTAATTGCACTGGGCGAGATGTCCTTCGTGTTTATCCGGCCAATCAGGCGCTGCAATATATTGAAGAAGATCGTCTTGCCATTGCCCTCGACGCCCCAAATCAACATTGCCCAGTTAACGCGCTGACCGGCATTCACATAGACGTGGGCCATCCAGTCGAGCAGGATTGTCTGCTCACGCTCATCTGAGAATGTGTTCTTGATGTGCGCCAAGAAAAGATCCACGGCCTCCTGACCCTCCGCGTCCAGAGCTTCGCATGGCGTAACGCCGCCCCGGCGGTAGGTGTTCAGGACTGTGAGGCCATCGCGCTCAGTAATCATATCCTCAGTGTCGGGCATAAAGTATAGGCGCGACACTGTCGGAACTTCGCAGCGAGAGATTGCGAAGATTGACGCTGGCATTTCGGCTGACACCGCCTCCCCCATCCTGCTGAACTTAGCGTCGAACGCGCGAGAGTTGATGCGGTATTCGGGATTGTCGGTGTTGACGAACTCATTGTCCAGCTCGTAGTAGATCCACGGGGCCAGCCAGTCAGGAGTGTTTTCTAACTCACCACCGACTGGCCGCGCATTTTTTGGTGGATTGAACGCCGTCTTAATGTCGCGCAGGCCCATGCCCTCGCCCTTACCAAAGGCTTTGTGGACTTCAGCGGCTAGGACTGACCTGATGTCCTGCGGTAGCTGCGCTGTCGAGAGAGAGACAACGCGCGTCTTAAAGGCTGAATAGCTGGGCATGTCGGACACAGCCTGCGCCTCATCGCGCAGCGTCAGGGCGGCGGTAGACGTAGGGCTAATTGCCAGCGCACCGCCAGTCAATCCACCCGCAGACTTAATGATCGACGCCATTGTGATGGGGTTTGCGCGGCCACCAAAGGAGCGCCACTTGGTACGCATCTGTTTTTTGTCGTGCTTGGATGACAGTTCAGACCAAGCAACCCAGATTACAAATCCCTCGTCACTGCCCTCAAACTGGTGCGCGATGGCCATTCCGACCTTGAGCCACGCATCATAATCTAAATCATCGGCTGGGTAGTTCTCCAATAATTGGGCCACGTCACCATCGTTCAAGTCGAGCGGCTGAGAGGCCAGCGCCAGATCCAGATCAAAGATGTCAGAGCTGCCGCCATCAGTGCGCGTAATGCCGCCAAACTCTATGCCGAGCGCGTCAACGTCTAGAGTGCCTGCCCCAGCGGTCATTGACCACGGCGCAACGTCAGTGTGGTTGCTGGCGAGAAACATGATCTGGCAAATAACCTTTGAGCAGCTATCCATGCCCTCTAAGCCAATAAGATTGGCAATGGAGTCAACGATCAGCGGGTATTCGTCGGCGCTAACCACCCGCGACAGCGGGGCCATGACGCGAATGCGTGGCGCTTCGGGCGTGTGTCTGAATGTGGAATAGGCCACAAACGAGCAATCCAGCGCCATCTCTAATGCAAATTCTATTTCGTCTAGATTGGTTCCCGCTGGGAAGTCATCATAATCTAGAGTTAATACTGTGCGACTGGTCACGTTCTCTGCGCGTCCCGCAGTCTCATCTTGGCGCACACCACCAACAATAGCGGCGCGTCTAATACTCTGTTCCTTTGTGTCAAACGATTCTGACCGCGATACTGTCGCGGCGAACTTTGACCATGTGGCGCTCTTGGTTTCAGCCGATCCGAAGTTAACGCAGTATGTAAACGTCACTGCATCGCCGGGCTTTGGCGCGGCCATCATTTGTCACCACTATCTACATTAGCGCGGAGCGCCGCCTTTACTTCTTCTAAGTCAAAGCGAAAATCTCCCCGGTCATTATCTAATTTAAATGCAGGTATTTTACCGGCATTGGCCATTCTCAGGATCGTGTTTTTAGCGATCCCGATCTGCTTACCTAATTCACTTGACGTTAAAAGCATTCTCCATCTCCACAAAATTTCTACTTGTAATGACGTATAGACCCGTATAGGTACGAAAGGCAACATATAAAAAGGATAATGAAAAATGTTAGAATCTGAAATTAAAAAATTGACCGCCGCAATTGAGGCACTCACCAAGGCTATGGCCACAGCGCCAGTGACCGAAGCGCCAGTTGAAGCGCCAGTGGTTGAGGCTCCAGTCGAAGTGATAGCACCAGTTGAGGCACCAATGGCTGACGAAGCTATGGATAAGGATACGCTGACTCGCATGTGCCTAGATCTGTCCCGCGCAGGACACAAAGATAGCATTAAAGCCAAGCTGGAAAGCTATGGCGTCAAGCGCGTCACAGAGCTGGTAGGTGGCGACAACTACGGCGCGTTCTGCGACTGGATCTTTTGGAAGTCAGGTGAAATCCAATGATCGCCCACGCATCGCTGGGTGCGTCAAACGCCCACCGCTGGCTGGCCTGCGCGGGTAGCGTAAAAGCTGAAAGGGGCCTACCCAATACCTCCAGCGTGTTTGCGCTGGAGGGAACGACAGCTCACGACCTTGCTGAACTGACGTTGACCACCAGCGACACGGCCCTCGACTTGTTTGAGGATAAGGAGATGGCTGAGTTTGTCCGCATTTACACTGACTATGTGCGCTCGCTGTCAGACACGGCTGACTTGGTTTTAATTGAGCAGCGGGTGGATTATTCCGACTGGGTTCCCAAAGGTTTCGGGACTGCGGACGCCATAGTCCTGAACGGCGACACACTAAATGTAGTAGACCTGAAGTACGGGATGGGTGTGCAGGTATATGCGGAGGACAACCCGCAGGGGATGCTCTACGCCTTGGGGGCTTACGCCGAAGTTAATCACATCACAGAGATAAAAAATGTGGTTATTACTATTGTGCAGCCGCGCCTAGACCACATAAGCGAGTGGTCAATCAGCGTTGAGGATCTGCTGCGATGGGCTGAGTGGGTCACGCAGCGAGCCGAAGCCACGCAGGCTGAAGACGCGCCGCGCGAGGCGGGAGAAAAGCAGTGCCGCTTCTGCAAGGCAAAGCACAATTGTGCGGCCCTGCTCAAGCACACTGAGGCCGTCCTCCTGACGGACTTTGATAATATCGATGGGCTACCCAATGTTGACACGCTGACGGACGAGCAGATGGCAAGCGTATTGGCGTCGAAGTCTCTGATCGACGGCTGGATTAGCGCCATAGCAACCCACGCCACTGAGCGCCTAGAGTCTGGGAGTGGCTTCACTGGATACAAGCTGGTGGAGGGACGATCCACTCGCCGCTGGTATGACGATGAGACAGCCGAATTTCGTTTGCGTGAAATTATTGGAGTTGCGAAATCGGTAACTACTAAAGTGATTAGCCCAACCCAAGCCCAAAAAATACTGGGAGCCAAACGCAAAGACGAAATTGCTGAGATGATTGTCAAGCCTGCCGGTAAGCCGACACTGGTTCCCAACAGCGACAAGCGACTGGCAATAAATGTAACGGTGGATGATTTTGGGATTGTGGAATAACGTAAAGTGATGTTACGATACGAAAGCGCAGTTAGCGCAATAAAATCTAGAATCCTGAAAGGATAAAAAAATGTCAAAGATAAAACTGCAAAATGTTCGCCTGAGTTTTCCATCACTGTTCCGCAAAGCGGTATTCGGTGGCGATGAAACTAAATACGAGGGTACTTTTCTCCTCGACAAAAAAACCCACGCCGAAGTAATTAAAAAAATTCAGTCTGGAATAAAGGCCATTAATGCTGACAAGCATAAGGGCAAGTCTTTAGCCGCTGATAAGGTGTGCCTAAAAGACGGCGACACAATCGACTATGACGGCTACGCCGGTACTATGTCGATCAAGGCGTCATCCACTAAGCGCCCAATGGTTATCGGCACAGACCGCTCACCCTTAACTGAGGATGACGGCAAGCCATACGCTGGCTGCTATGTCAATGCGATTGTCGAGCTGTGGGGCCAGAAGAACCAATTCGGTGAGCGCGTAAACGCGAATTTGCTGGCAGTACAGTTTGCCAAGGACGGCGAGCCATTTGGCGACGGCGTCACAGCGTCCGTGGATGACTTTGATGATATTGAGCCAGCCGACATTGATGACTTTATCTAAACTACTTGGGCGGAGCTGTGAGGCCCCGCCCTCTTTCTTTTTTGATTGGACACCCCAATGCTAATATTTGATATTGAGATATACAGAAACTATTTTCTTGCCAGCTTTATGAACACTAAGGGCCAAGTCTGCCACATTGAGATGCGGAACGATGGCAAGCTGAACGTGGCAAAATTAGCCAAGATGATGAGAGACAACATCACGCTGGGCTTTAATTCTAATTCATATGACCTCTACATGGTTGCCGCCGCGCTCGAAAACAGGAACTGCGCTGAATTAAAAACCTTATCAAACGAAATAATAATGTCGAACGTGCCAGCGTGGAAATCTGCGAAGGTGTCAATTCCACGCGCATGGGACACAATTGACATCATTGACGTGTTGCAGGGGCAGGCGTCACTGAAGGTGTACGGCGCGAGGATCAATCAACCCAAACTGCAAGACCTCCCATACCCCCACGACGCCACTCTGACAGACGCGCAGATGGATCTAGTGCGCGACTACTGCGTGAATGACCTGCGCGTCACGAAGGCCCTAGCCGACAAGCTGACGGACCAACTGGCCCTGCGCGTGTCGATGGGCAAGGAATACGGGCTAGACCTGCGGAGCAAGTCAGACGCGCAGATTGCGGAGGCGGTGCTGAAATCAGAGATTGAGGCAGTCAGCGGAAACGTACTGCGGCCACTGAAATTGGCGGATGACGCCACGGTCAAGTATAGTGACCCCGGCATTGTTGAGTTTAAAGATCCAGCACTGACCGAAATCTTTAGGAAGATCTGCGCCCACGACTTTGAGTTGTCGGGTAACGGATCAATCAAGATGCCTGAGTGGCTGGCCAATACCAGAATAAAGATCGGCAAAGGCTCTTATCAGATGGGCATTGGTGGACTGCACAGCACTGAGAAAGGCCAGAGCGTTAGGGCTGGCGATGGCCACTTTCTGTGCGACTTTGACGTGGCGTCCTACTATCCCAACATTATCCTACAGCAGCGCGTCGAGCCGCTGAACATGACGGGCCACTTTCTTCCAGTGTATCAGAGCATTGTGGATCGACGCCTTGAGGCAAAAAGATCGGGCGATAAGACCACTGCCTACACTCTGAAGATCGTCGTGAACGGCAGCTTTGGAAAGCTGGGCAGCAAGTGGTCGATCCTGTATGCGCCCAACCTTCTGATCCAAACCACCATCACGGGCCAGCTCTGCCTGCTAATGCTGATTGAGGCATACGAGGCTGCGGGGGCCACCGTGGTGAGCGCCAACACTGACGGAGTAGTGGTCTGGGGTCCGAAGTCACTGGAGGATGCCATTGATCAGGTGAACTGGGATTGGATGTTGCAGACCTCGTATGAGCTGGAGCGCACAGATTACAGGGCGCTCTACAGCCGCGACGTTAATAACTACATTGCCATTAAGCCTGACGGATCAGCCAAGGGTAAGGGTATTTTTGGGGCGCAGGGATTAAGCAAGAACCCCGACTTCCCAATTGTCTCTGAGGCAATTGCGGCGCACCTGTCGGGGCAGGCTAACTTCAAAGAGGCGATCCGCAACTGCACTGACGTGTCTAAGTTTGTGACAGTTCGTAAGGTTGCTGGCGGCGCAAAGTGGCGCGGCGAGCTGCTGGGCAAGTCGGTGAGATTTTACTATTCCTCTGCGGTAGATCACGATGAGGCTATCACTTACGCCAAGAACGGCAATAAGGTTCCGAAGTCGGACGGAGCAATGCCGCTGATGGACATGGGTGAAATGCCCGGTGACGTGGATCTTGAAAGATATGTGGGCATAGCAATGATAGCCATGAGGGGGATGGGCTGCGATGCTTGAGAAAGATATAGAAAACGCCTTGGTCCGCAAGGTTAAGACACTAGGCGGCATGTGTGAGAAGTTCACATCGCCGGGCCGGAGATCCGTGCCTGACCGAATTATCACACTGCCCAACGGCAAGATTGTGTTTGTCGAAGTGAAAAACACAGGTAAGAAGCCAACGGAGCTACAGCTACGCGACCATGAGCGCCGCCGTGCGCTGGGCTGTGACGTGCGCGTTATTGACAATATGGACGATGCAAATGCTTTCAAGAGCTAACCTTCACGACTACCAGAACAGGGCTGTTGACTACGCGATTGAGCGCAAGCGATGTATGTTGGCCTTGGACATGGGACTGGGCAAGAGCATTTCAACGCTAACTGCAATTTCTGACTTGAGTGGCGGGGGCATCATTGACAAGGCTTTGGTAATAGCCCCACTGCGCGTCTGTAACAGCGTCTGGGCGCAGGAAGCCGCCAAGTGGAGCCACACTGAGCATTTGCAGGTATCTGTCGCCACGGGGCCTGCTAAGGCCAGAACAGCCGCGCTGTTCAAGACTGCGGATGTCTACGTTATTAATAAAGAGAACGTACCTTGGCTGGTGGCGCACTACGGGGATAAGTGGCCGTTTGATTGTGTAGTGATCGATGAGAGCAGCACTTTTAAAAACGCGCAGAGCAAGAGATTTAAGGCGCTGAAGAAAATGCTTCCAAGTGTCGAGCGCATGATTTTGCTGACGGGTACGCCCAGCCCCAATGGAATGCACGACCTGTGGTCGCAGATGTATCTGATTGACTACGGCGAGCGGCTGGGGCGCACCCTGACAAATTTCAGGCAGCGGTTTTTTGATACGGACTACTTTGGCCACAAGTACACGCTGCGCGATGGGTCAGCGGAGAAGATTGAAAGCCAAATAGCTGACAAGGTTATGCACATGAGCGCCGACGATTATTTGTCGCTGCCTGACCGCATTGAGATCACCGCCCCAGTTGAGTTATCGCCACACGCTTTTGCTGGGTATAAGGAATTTGAGAAGACATCCCTAGCGGAGCTTGATGACGGGCAGGAGGTTGAGGCAGTCAGCGCGGCTGTGCTGGCTGGTAAACTCATGCAGTATTCCAATGGCGCGATGTACACCGACGATAATGGATCTTGGACTGAGACACACACGGCCAAGCTGGACGCTCTGTCAGACATTGTGGATGACAATGCAGGCGAGACAATGCTGTTGGCTTACAACTTCAAGTCTGACCTTGAGCGGCTACTCAAGCGGTTTCCGCAGGCGGTGGCGCTCGACAAGAAGCCGTCCACCATTGATCGATGGAACTGGGGGGAGATACCAATGCTGTTGGCGCACCCAGCCAGCGCGGGTCACGGCCTGAATCTGCAAAGCGGTGGCGCTTTGTGCGTCTGGTTTGGCCTGACTTGGAACTTAGAATACTACCTGCAATTCAATGCGCGACTGCACCGACAAGGCCAGAGCCGCCCCGTCCGCATCATTCACTTGATTGGCAGCGGCACTATAGACCAGCGCGTATTGTCAGTCTTGGGCGACAAGAATGCGTCCCAAGGCGCACTACTCAAGGCACTGAAACCTACCAATAAAGGTGACAGAAAATGACTATAGACGTACAGCCTGCTGTCGTGTCCGACCTGACGTATATTGACAGCCTCCAGAAGAAGAACGCTGAAGAGCTGGCATTCTATCCTAGTCAGGTGTTTGAGCGTGAGATTGAGAACCAAAGAATATTACTGGCGCGTGTTAACAATGACCCAGCGGGTTACATTTATCACGGCGCATTTGGCGATACGCTGAAGATCCACCAAGCCTGCATCCAGTACGACTTGCGCGGACAGTTGTACGGCGCTGAACTGGTTAAGTTCTTGACTGACATGGCGACCAGAATGTTGAGCAACGCAATTTCGTTGCGGTGTGGATCAGACATTGAGGCCAACGGGTTTTGGAGATCTATGGGCTTTGCCTGTGAGCGTGTCACGCAGGGCGGCATCCGCAGGCGGCGAGATATAAATCATTGGTTTTTACAGTTACAGCCAACGCTATTCCCAATGATAATTACTGAGCCATCGAATAAGAAAAAAGATTCGTCAGTTTGGGCTAAAGGGCGTAAGCTAGGTTTCACTCAAAACAGTTTTTTAAGAGGAGATTCAACAATAGAGTACCGTGAGGCAATAGAGCAGGCAGTTGGGAAAGATAAAAAAAACAACAGGAGAAAAAACTATGAAACGTAAAGCTGGAAAAGAGAAAAGAGCCAATCAACGCTGGTCGTACAATGAAGTGGAACGAATGCAGGGGAATTATGAGTGTGGCATAACCTGCAAAGAGATAGCTTATAGTCTTAATCGATCAGAGAAGGCCGTGCAGGCCAAACTTCGTAAGCCTTTCACAGACAAACAAATACTTAAAATAAAAGAGGATTATCCAAATCTTATGTGGCAAAGTGACGCGAAGCCGATTGCCCCGCCGGAGGAAAAGGCGGAGCCGTTTATGCTGAGTGAGAGAGCTTACTTTTGGATAGTTTTGTGGGTTGGGGCTGTGACGTGCGTATTGGGCGCTATCATACTCGAAAGGTTGATCTGATGACTGACAGTGACCTGACAGCCTTTCAGGCGTCACAGCTCCAGTGGCTGCGCTCTGAGGTAGACCGGGCGCAGGAGGATGCTTACAGGGCAGACCCACACCCAAACGCTCAGAACAAGCTATTTTATGCGCGTCAGGAGCTGAAAGAGTTCACAAGCAATTTAAGAGTAGCTGGTAAGAACATATAAACTACCGAAAACTAACAATAATAAAAAACTTTCCTCTGACCCCTTGCATTTATTGCAGGGGCCTTATATTAGTTGGGTAGAGAGATTTAGAAAGGACTTAGAAATGGCATACGATCCAACGCACGAATATGAGCATAACTACCACCCATCTATTGAAGCGCGGAAGCTGGAAAATTATGTAAACTCCAAGCGTCAGGCTTGGATCGCGTCTGATGATCGTGCCGCAGAAATTATTGATTTTGTGAGTGGCTATGATGAAAAGGACGAAGGTTTCTTTCCAGCCGTCAAGAAAGGCATTTGGAAGTTTGGCCGTCCTACCGAAAACATGCGTAACGCCGTGGTCAAGATAATTGACAAGCGTGCCGCTCAGAAGGCTGAGTGGGCCACTAGAGACGGTAAGTGCGAGTTTGTTGGCACAGTGGGCGAGCGCCAGTCTTTCGCTCTCACAGTCAAGCACGTTGTGTCTTTGGACGGTGGAAACTGGGGTAAGAGCTACATCAACATCTGCCGCGATGCCGACGATAATGTTGTGATTTACAAAGGATCTAACTGCTGGGGCAAAGACAATGTAGTGACCTGCATGGCCAAGGTTAAAGATCACGGTGTTCGTGAGGGTGTAAAGCAAACCATCATCCAGCGCCCTACCAAAGTAACAATCAACGGAGAGGCTTGGTAGCCTCTCCCACCACCCCCTCTGAGAAAGGATCTTAAAATGGCTAAAGTTAATGACGGGTCAATTAAATTTAAGAAGAGCTTTATCACAAGACCCTGCCACGTCTGCGATGGTGATGGGGTTTTAGAGGTAGATGTCCCAAAGCCGCATGGCTTTGGCCGTGACAGTGGATACCTCGACACCCGCGAAGAGGCTTGTGATATGTGCGGTGGCTCTGGCCACTTGGAGCTGGATGATGAAGATGAATAAGGGTCAGGAAAATCTTCGCATTGCGCTGCGCGATAATCTCAAAATGAAGTTCTACAAGGTGGAGGGGAAGGGCGGAACGCCAAACCTCCACTATCTTGGCAAGGGCGACTGGCCCACAGGCTGGATGGAAATCATTCACTTGCAGGATTGGGGCAAGCGCGTCACTACTGGCCTGCGCCTAGAGCAAGCCAACTGGATGCAAGATTACATCGACAGTGGCGGCAGTGCGTGGGTGGTTGTCCGCGTTGGACTAGCCACTTGCCTGTTCTGGGGTGAGTGCGCTGCAAGTCTCCTAGATCGACCCAGCCCAAAGAACTTTATGGATCTGGCTGTCTGGAGCAAAAACGGCAACCTGTTGAAAGAGGATTGGAAGCACGTTGAGAACATGATCCTCAACGCAAACTCTGGTTATTGATTATTCAATAAAGCTGGGTTGACGCTTTCGATCAGGCTTTGCAAGGCTGGGGACTGCGTGATGTCAACGTCCTCTAAAGGCTCTTCAACAACTGGCGGTGTTATCTCACCATCAGCGCCAGCGACAATTGCTGTCTGGGTTATGTTTTGAGCCGCCCCACGAAGAATTTCACTCCCACCGTCAGGTGACATTCCAACGCTTTTGAGCCAACGCTTATAAGCTGGAGATTTTTCCAGCTTATCTAACGCTGTCTGAAGTGCTACTTGATTAGCTGCAAAGTCTGCATCGACAAGGCTTTTAAATGCCGCACTGTTTAGCAAGTTACCAGCCGCAGAAACCCTGTCCGTCTTTCCAGCACTAAGCAAAACATCAGTGATTGCGTCAGCGGCCATTCCACCTGCTGGACCGCCACTCACAACGCCACCGCCAGCGGCAGCGCCACGGACAACTCTACGCCCCAATGTGCTGTCCAAAATGCGCCGTGCTATGTTCTCTGCGGTTAAGCCTTCAAGAATTAGGGCTTGGTTAGCTTTTCCAGTCTGAGATACGCGCCCACGGGCCTCTGTGATACGCTGTGACACTATCAAGAGATCATTTAAGAACTGGTTACTATCTGGCCCAAGAACACTGATAATTTTATTGTATACAGGATTATTCTTTTTTAACCCTTTTATTGTCTTTGCAAACTCTGCAAAACCAAACGGCAAGTCAGTTGCACCGCCGGGGAGAGAAAGGGAGTTAATCGCAGTGGCAATTGCCTCACGCTGTAACTCTTTCGGTATAGTCTTCAAGATTCGGTTAAGACCTGCAATATCACCGCGTGTGCCAGCAGTTATAGACTGACGCAATTTAGAAGCAATACTGCCTTCAAGATCTTTTCCGAAGGCACTTACAATGCGTTTTTCAAAGGCTTTTTGTTTAGCTGTAGTTTGATTGGCCAAACGCAACTGGGATCGCAGCTCTGGCCCACCGATTTGTTCTACAGTCAAAAGTTGGTCTTCTGCCAATGCACCATAAATGCGCTTCAAAGCGCCTTGGTTAACGTCACCATATGGCCCCTGTCCACGCTCTAATCCACGGCCAATATCTTGCTTCAATCGAACAAGCGCGGCATAGGTCAGAGGGGTGTCTGGGTTTGTCAACTTATCAAAAAGCAATCTCTCGTTTGAACTTAAATTGTCCAGTCCACCCAACTCATCTGTTAAATCGCTCAACAGCCTAGTAGTGTTATTTGGCGTTGCCAAAGCTGACTTTGGAACTTGAGCATCAACAGAAGTATATAAATCTAAAGCGCCTTTTTTTAGTGCTGTCTGAGTAGCTGTCAGGCTTGATAATACGCGCTCAGAGACAGCAGCAAGATCTGGAGATCCGTCGATTGCAGCCATCGCCTCATCTGCGGCATTGGAAGCGTTTATTACCACAGTCTCAAATTGACCTGCGGCGTCAGACGCCTTTAGATCGCGTGTCATCGCGGCAGCGTTCTTCAGGAGTGGGTTGTCACTGAGAACATCAGGCGGAAGATCGATACCAAGGCGAGCTGCGGCTGCGGCTGCTTCTGGGTTTGTCTTGGCTTCTTTAGCTAGTGCTTCAATTGCCGCTTGAGATCCGCGACCACCTTTGGACGCTTGTTGCAGCAATGTGCCAAGCTCAAGTGGGCTTAATTGGATCATGCCAGCAGCGGGTGCTGCGATTGGTTCAGCAGCTTCCTTGAGTGCGTTTTTCTCTGCATCTGAAAAAGTATCGATTGTTTTATTAATGTTTCCTCTAGATCCTCTTGGCTTTGAAATAGATCCAAGAGATCCAGCAAATGCGTCTGGCATTGCCATAATGTCTCTGGCTAGGCGCGTTGCACCGCTTTCGCTCATGCCAGCCTTAACAGCCAAATCAGCCATGCCACCTACAATGTACCCCATACTGCCAGTGGTCAGACCTCCAGTGAAAGCCCCCAAGTCACCAGCAAATTCCATGACATTTTGGACAAGTTGTGGGATAGGTATTTGAAGTCCATCTTCGGAATATAGAGCAATTTCATCTGGGACATCTACAACGCCGCCACCTTGGAAAGAGGCTTGCCTCGCCAGATCTATGCCTTGCTTTGAAAACTTACCGCGTAGGTTTGTTGGGCCTTGCTCTGTCTCTGGAGCCACATATCCAACAGGGTCAGCGCGAGGGACCATTGGGTCTACATTCAAAGCATTTAAGCCAGCTTCCTGCCGTGCTTTTGCTTGGCGTTTTCTTGCTTCTAAGCGGCGTTCTTCTTCAGTCATTTTTAAAGCCCCAGTTCATCCATACGTTTTTCCCAAGCCTCAAATTGAGCAGAATTTAACGTATCAATGTCAATTTCAAGAATTTTATTCTTTGACATAGTAGAAAAATCAAAGTCAGTGCCTGATTGCCTGCGCTCTGCCTCAATGCGGTCACGCTCTTCTTTTTCATCTCTTTGCTTGCGTAACCAGTCGCCAATTGTCTTGTCACCGTCTGCCAAATAAATAGCTTGACCGTAAAGATAGTCTTGAAGTTTTCTTTGAGCTATAATTTTGCGATCAATCCAGTCAACCAATGCATCTTCACTAAGATTTGTAGGCAGTGCTGTGTTAAGAGCCAGAGTTAACTCACCTTGGCTAAGTGCGCCAAACGTAACAGACCCAACAACATCCAGACCAAGCTCATTTTTAACAGTGGCTAGAGCAATTGTTGAATCTTTCCAATTTGGCAACCTATTGGCAATAACACCAGTATTTGCGCCTTCTTCTTGTACAAGTCTTTTTGCTTCTTCAAGATTGGCGATATTGGAACGACTTTTTCCAACTTGATCAAATGCGCTTAGAGATGTGTTAACGGCAACAGTAGCTGCGCGTCTTCCACCAGCTCTTCCCGATTGTATTTCGATCCCACGTTCTTCTGCTACTCTTATAGCTTCAGCACGGTCTTCTCCTTCAAGTTCTTTTCCAGCCGCGTCCAATACTTTAGTTTTGCCATCTTTCATTACGGTAACAACAACACCACCATCAAGAATGCTACTTGCCTGAACCTCTGCTGCATCTTCATCAGTTTCGCCCTTACTATCAACCCAATCTGCTGGTGGTAAAGATGACCAATTAGGATCAGATTCAAAAGAAGCTGCATCAGTTGGGTTCTTAACCACAACAGGGTCAAAGCCAATCTTAAAGAACTTGCGCTCTTTGAAAGTAGATGCTGTTGCAGAAGGCTTGTCATAAGGAGAAACAGTCTTACCAGCCGCTTTCGCCGCTTGTATTTCTGATGGGGTCATGACTTGCGGTATGCCATCAACTGTTACGTTTGTGTAACCTGCTTTAGTAGCTGCTGGTGGCTTCAAACTTGGGGCCAAGGAGACAGCAGTCTGCAATCGCGCACGGTCTGTCTCACGCTTTTCTTTCTTCTTGGCGTTCAGGTAATCCATAGGAACTTGCATTGATCCAACAGCAGAACCAAGCACAGTTGCGCCGGGCTGCGATGCGGCACGGCCCATCTCAGAGAAGAACTGGAACGCAGCTTCCCAAGGGTCAACTTCTTCGACTTGTGGATAAAGCTGATTGGCAAAATCCATAGCCTGCTGTCCAGCCTTTGCACTGCCACCTAAAGTTTTTAGGATGCCGTATTGTTGGGTGTTCATATCTGTGCCAGAAGCGCCCAGCAGATTATCATTTATACCCATAACTTGATCCTAACTTAGCTGTTTACCATCTTATATGCGCTGTAAAGACCGCCTGCGCCAGCCAATGCCTGTCCAAACAGAGACGGGTTTGCAGACATTGTAGAGCCAGTAGTATAGCTACGGTTAACCGAATTGTACGGCGTCCCTGCAAGCGCACCAAGGACGAAGTTGAGTTGTTCTTGTGGATACATTTTCTGATCAAGGAAGTCAGCGTATGCTATATCCATAGACGCCTGATCAAGCGCCCTCTCCGCTTCGCCTGCCGTAATAAGCCCCGCCGCCGCCTGCTTCTGTAGATCTTGGATCAAGGGGGCCATTCCTTGGTACGCTTCCATTTGCTGAATGCGGGAAGCCTCATCTGTTTCGTAGCCCTGACGCGCTTGAGTGTCAGCAGCGAAACGAGCTTCACGATCCGTGTCATACCTACCCGTGGCAAAGGAAAGACCCTCACGGGCAGCTCCCGCCCTCAAGTCTCCTGCGGCCTGTGCGCCTTCGCCAGCGGTTACGCCTTCCATAATGCCAAGTCGGCTTCCAAACCCACCGCCACCTGTGCTTGCCCTTGCACGGGCCTCGTTTTGTGCGCGAGCGGTTTGCTCTTCAATTTCGCGGACAGCGGGGTCCATAGAGGACTGATAGATGTCCATGTATGGCTGTGCTGTCTCAAGGCTGAAAGGTTCTCCCAGAAGCTCCTCACGGGTCATGGCCCCATAGCCAGTCCCCAATGTATTAGCAACCTCACTGGCTCGGTTCATAAACGGCAGGTAATCTTCAGCCCCAGTATCGAGCATATTATAACCAAGTTTTTCTTGGTCTGACATACCCGCTACTCTATCGCCTTGATACAAAGGGTAAGGTTCAGCAGCAATGCTAGTTGCAACGTCAAACGCCTCACGGCCACCAGCGGCCACCCATTCTGGTAGCTCCGTGCCTTCAACTACAAGTTTTGAGCTTGGTAGCTCAGTATATGATGGTGTGCAAAAGCCGCCCATTTAAGCCTCCATGTAAAGCGATCCAACCTTGGCCATGCCAAGTCGCTCATAAAAATTATCTTTTCGGTCAATATCGCCAGAGTATATATGACCAAGTTTGACTTTGATGTTGGCGTCTCGGCCTATTTCTAGAAAACTTTTCACTAGCGTTATAGCAGCTCTTGATTTTCTATGCTCTTTATACACAAAAAACCAGAGATCAGCCAAGTATAATTTGTCGGACCACCAGTCGGACGTTTCCATCCCACCGATAGACCCGACAATTTTACCGTCAACTTCTGCCACAATCACAACGCCCCTGTGGAGCGCATCACTAATTACGGAAGTCAACTTTTCAGATTTGACTGGCGACGTGCCGTCAACTGTCCCTGAGTGCATGACAAGCAACATCATGTACAGATCAGATAAGTCTTCGACTGTCGCCAATCTTAATATCAAGTCATGCCGCCCAGTGCGCCCATAGCTGGAGCCGCCTGTGGAGCCGATCTCTGGGCCTGTTGAGCCGCTTGCTGGGCTTGTTGAGCCGCCTGTGGAGCCTGTTGTGCGCCGCCGCCCTCTACTGCCGCAATAAGCTCTTGCAGTTCTGGGAGGAGCTTCATGAGAACTTGCGCCACTTCTGGGGTGATGACAGCGTCCAGCATTTGCAGCTCACGCTCAGACATGGCTGATAGACGTGCAATAAGCATTGCCGCTATTTCTTCATCTGGCTTTAGCAAGTTTTTCATTGCTTCTGGTGGCAGATTACGCATTGGGTTATCGGCGCTCATATTTGCGCCAGCCATATTTGGCATTGGTTCACGGGCCATATTAAATTTCCTTTTCTTTGTAGAGAACTGTCCAGTCTGTTTTTTGGCAGAAGAAGCCAATAGACCAGCAGATCGGTTCTAAGATCTTGCGGTACACTTTACCTAAGTAATCGGGTTTGTCACGCTCACCGTATATGTAGGCGATCTCATTAGCGCGATGTCCAGCAACGTGCGCCCAGAAATTGACCAAGCGGCCCTTACGCATCTGACGCACCATCCAGACGGCCCAGACGTGGTATCCAGCAACGTGCTGCGGTGTCAGGTAGTCTTCGGTGAATTTGTAGTCCAGAACAACCTGCTTGCGGGTCATAATGCCCTGACGCATAAGTTCGTTGCAGATCACACGGCCACCTAGAATACCGCCGAGCAAGGCTCCGACTGGGCCAAACAACCCACCGATATAAGTACCGATGCTAGTTTTAACGCCAGACTTTACAGATTCCTTCAGACTTTTACCTGATAATAAGTTAGCCGCGACAGTAAATAGGCCAGCGCCACCAGCGCCGTATAGGTTTGCTTTACCAGCGGCTGTGGCTTCCCCACCAAAAATACCAGAACTTGCGCGATCTTTTATGCCAGAAATGAAACCTGTGTTACCTTTGGCAACAAGCGCCGCTTTAGCTTTTTCGGCTGCTTTTCCTGCATTAACTGTAGCTGTTGCAGACCCTTTATCCAATATGGCGTTTACCTCATTTACATTTTTGCCTGCTGCAATTTTTGTATTTAACTTTGCAAGTTCTGCATTAGGGGTGCCGGGACTATATAGAACCTTAGCGCTGGGAGACGGAGCAGGTGGCGCTCTTAACAAGTCCATAGCCTTGAAATTTGAGCCAAAATCCTTAACGCCCTGACCTATATTTGCTAAAGCACCAGCGTCTGGGGCTGCGACGGAAGCAGCCGCAACAGATCGCCCAACTTGCGCTCCCACGCCAGAAGCCGCCATTTCTGCAACAGAGATTAGCTCTTGCTTGATCATTTCAGCTTCAGTGGAAAGAGGTGGCCCGTCAGTTTCACTCTTTAAATCATCTATATTAACTTGATCTTTTGAAGGATCGTATTCAATTTCGCCAGTTCTGACTTGATTAAAGAAACGCAGGGCGTTGCCAGCTTTACCATATTGCGACCAGTCAAAGTCAGCGGGAATATCAATTTGTGTGCGCTCATACGTTGGGATCGTGTAAGTTATTTTTTCATTACCATCTTCGTCTAAGGTGACATTTCTAATTGTAGGATCTCGCCGTACAGGATCTGGGTTTGTGTAGTTATTGTTATTGTAAACATTAGGTAACGCACCAAGGTTGTCACTTATTAGCCGCGATTTCATAACAATTGGTTGTATAGCCATTAGTTTATCTCCAGTAAGCTGGCCACCACATGCAACCGATTTGCGGTTGCCGCTGTGACTTTTAATATTTCGTTTTCCTGCACAACCAGCGGTTCCGTTAAAAGTTCTACCGTAGTATTAGCACCAACAGCCTTAGTTTTGAAGAGAGAAAATACAGCCGCGCTGGCGTCTGTAATTGTAACTGTGATCGTGTCCGCGTTTCCAGTATCTTCAGACACCAGTATGGATTTCACCAACCCAGTTGTCGCGCCGGGGCAAGTATACAAGACGGTGACGCCTGTAGTTGTCAGGTCAACTTTTTTGTTTTTATAATTATTGGGCATTTAAGATATGAACCACGCTGTAGCTTCGGCTTGATTAACCGCATTTTGAAGGCCCGTTGAGGCTGCAAAGTAAGTCGCCTGCTTCTCAAGCTCAAGCGTGTTGGTCAATCTGGCCATGTATCCTTGATTGTATTGAGATGGTGGGCTTGGTAGCCTTAAAACTGCGAGTGGAGCGCCCTGTACCATTACCGTAACCCATCCTGTCTTGAGTTGACCCTAAAGTCTCCCAGCGTCCAATCATCATCCAGACCTGTGCTTTGGAACTTCATAGAGATCTGGCGACCCTTGGCGCGGGTGCTTACTTTATCTGTCGATGACGTGATGACAAATGGACCCTTTATTGTCTCAGCCCCATTTGGGAATTTGCGTGTGTTCATGAAAAGAGAGAGAGAGGTGCTTGAACTCATAGTCACGTCTGGGATCACTTGATCAACCATGTATAGCGTCTCACCACTTTCGCTTATTTCGCGTGGAGATCCTTCGATGTAGCTATTCATGGCAGCGCCATTGGCGCTAGTCCCTGTTTCATGTTCGTACAGGTGTCCATCTGGGTCGAATGCAAACGGAACTTTCCGTGCGCCAAAGCTGTCGCTCCAAACTGTGCGGTCCATTGCGCCTACCGACCACGCCTTTTCTGCATAGTTATATGTGACGTAGCTGTCTGGCTCTGGGTTGATAGCCCCTGCTGGATTGTCGTTTGACACATAAAACCATGTGACTTCCTTGAAAGCCTTGTTGTGTCCAACGGTTGTCTTATCAATAAAATTTGTTTGCATACGGTCAAATACATAATATTGAACAGAACATGCTAATTCGTTTACTACGCCGTTGTAGTTAAAGAAATTTCTCTTACCAAGCCAAAAAACGTCACCATCGATACCGATCATTGTGTTCATGCCAGCCGCTCCAGAGTCAGTGGCCAGAAGGCGAAATGAGAATACAAAGTCACCACCAATGAAGGTCATGCCGTATATTGCTTCGTCGGTAGATATGATTGTTTCTTCACGGGCTGCAACCATTGCAACGATCTTAGTTCCAACTTCCAGCCTCTGGTCACCAGCCGTGTTTGTTGCTGTGGGGGCAAACTTGGTAAACTCTTCTTGGCTAGACCAGCGGACAAGCATGTTATCGACGTTTCCGCCGCCCCCGTATGCGGAACACCCCCCAGCAATGAAGTGACGGTCTGGGAACGACACCGTGGTAATCCTAGCCACTGCTGGGACGCTCTCAGCGCCTGCTATAGCCGAGACAAGAGAAGCCCTAGTGGTTACGCCTGCGGAGGTATCCCAGTAATAAATCGCGCCGCCACGGACTGTGGCTATCAAGTCTTCACCCCACAGAGACAAGTTCCAAGAGCTATTGTCCAAGAAAACGTCAGAAGCTGAAGTGGATCTGGCTTCACCCCAAGTGCTTTGTCCCCAGCCCCCAACGCCCCAACCAAGGGCTGGGACAGAACTTTGTGCGCCCAAACCTGCGTCAGTCCCAATTAAATATTTAATTGCAACAGTTCCACCGCCTGCCGAAACTGTTGATGTCGCTGCACTTGGGACAACAATGCTATAAGAATTGGTGTTAATAACTGTTATCTGGTATCCATAGTAATCATTTAAAGTATCAGCCGCTATGCCGCCTGTAGCTGAAGTTCCACTTAGAACCACCCAATCTTCAGTCTTAGCGCCATGAGAGTTATCTGTAATAGTTACAGTCGCGCTTCCGTCTACAGTTGCTATCGGGTTGCTCAAGCCAGATGAGGTCTTCCGCAGTGGCGTAATGTCGAAAAGTGAGTTGTTTTGATAAATAAACAAATGGTTATGCGTACCGACAGCAAGGCGATCCTCCCCATCAGCAAAAGCTCTCCAGTAAACCATACGTCTGGCGATACCTTCAATGGAAATTTGTGTTGTAGTAATGTTTCCAGATGGGTCTAAGCCAAAAATAGTGTCTTTCTGCCATCCGCCCAGTTTTTCTGGATAGCCATTCTTAAACCGCACAAGATCGCTATCGACCCAGTAGGGGCCATTCTTGCCTGCCGCATACTCCGTGATGTCTTTGACAACGCCGGGGTTGTATTTAAGAATTTGTAAAGGCATTTGCGTTCCTAAACTGTAATCTGAAAATGAGGACCATCGATAAATGGGCGACGATTTTGAGCGCGTCTTTCGTCAATATAACTGTTCATAGCGTCTTCCATCGTGCTGTCAAACTGGGCAATGTTAGGGACCGTCCACGCGGCTCCCCACACGATTGGAACGTCAACTTCACGCGCAGCTTCGGCCATAGCGTCCGCTATATCGTCATAAAGATTTAACTCCCAAGATCCGCGTGAACCAATATACGCCATTAAATCGACGGCCAAACCTTCGAGGTGCTTGGATTTCATAGTCTGAGACGCGCCTTTTTCCACCAAGGCGCGTTGCTCTTCCAGAGTTCTCATGCCGCAAATCACGCCGAAATCAATTTTGCTCTTGTGAATGGCAGATTTTACAACCGCAATCAGGCGTTCATCTACGCCCTCTAGCCTATCAAGGCTACGTTTTGAAAGTTTATAAGTCATTTAATTCCGCCTTTCATGTACTTAGATACAGCACGGCCACCAAACCAAAACGATATTATCGCCGCAAACAAACCAGACGTAGCATCATCCCAGATAAGCGACAACGACCTACCAAGGTCATTACCCGCGCCCATTAACGCGACGATAGCCGTTACTTTAATGGCAACGAAAAGGCCAAAAAAAACATAAGTGATGACAGGGCGGACGCTGCCTCGTAGTGCGTTAATAAAACCTCCAGCGTCCATGCTGTCATGCTTGTATAGCCCCTCTGTCTCTTTAATCTCAGCCTGCTTGTCCAGAATGTCCAGCTTCAATTCATTGCGCCGAGCCATCAGATCCATCTCTAACTTCATGCGCTCAAGACTGTGCTTGTGGTCCTGACCCGCCCTGAAGAAATTAAGCACTTCCGGCATAAAGGATGTGCCGAATCCAAGTAGGCTTCCAAGTAATGTGATCATTTGTCGTACCTCTCTTCGTGTACAATCTTGTTTGATGTAACCGTGGTCGTGGACTCCTTACCCATCCATATGCCAAAGGCTCCCGTAAAAGCCCCGGTTACGACTGAAATTAATCCAGCCTGACTGACAGACAATTCTGGTTGAGACATTGCCCACTCTAAGCAGCGAATGTACATGATAGTTGTAACGAACATCATAAGCCGTGGAAGAACTTTGAATTCATCAAGTTTTGTTGACATCGCGCTTTCCTTTCTCTAACCACGCCTTCGCTATCCCTTGGTGATGCGTTATTATAACAATTTTTCCATGTTTGTCACACACAACGTATTTTCCCAGTCTATTTTGGTATAACCTCAAAGCAATACACCGCAGTTGTAAGCGTTCGAATTAACACTTTCGCCTCTTCTTTTTTTGCAACGCATTCGTTCATGGTGGGAAACTGACCCAATTGATAATGCTCCAGTTTGTTGTTTGTAAAAGTAAACCAAACCAAAAACCACATCACCATTTACCCTGCCTAGCTCCAAGAAAATAGACTATTATAAATAAAATCCCGGACCCTGCTAACAAAGCTAAAATACCAACGGACCAGTTAATGCAGTTGTCTATAAATTCTTGTTTTTTGTAAACGAGTTCTCGCTGTTGTTTTCTTTGTTCAGCCTCTATTCTGACAATTTCCTCCCAAGCGGCTGGCCCATAATGCCAAGAAATATGAGCGCGGAGATCCTCCCTCATTTCTGCTAATTTTTGTTTTTGGGACCAAAGCTCTAACGCGCTAGATTGCGTGTCACTGAACATCTTGTACATTGGTGGATTCTGAGCTTTTTTCTCTAAGAAGTCTAAATCACTTACAGCTTTACTCCATTTAGATATAGAACCCGCCATTCCGCTGATTTCCCGACCAACAGACACAGCTTTCTTAATACCGCTATAGGCTGCACTGGCAGCGGCCATGGCTGAGATAGGATCAATCATGTTTCAATGTACCTCGCGGGGCAATTGTAGAAAGGACCGACTCTGTAAACGCGGTCATACCATAAGCCGTTCGTGGGCGAACCCAACAAATACGAGGACGCAAAGCATTTACATTTTCATCAAGACGGCAATGAGTAGACCAATAATAGAAGCAGTCGCAGCAATCATAATGCTTTCCATGCGCTTCACGCGACCAAACAGGTCTTTAAATTGAATTTTCACTTCAGTTTTGATGGCGATCACCTCTTTCTCAAGGCCATCAATCCGTTCATGCGCGGATGATACTGTACGTCTGTCCATGTTTTATTCCTATGGTTTAGTGGGCCAATCATTATTAGCTAAGTTAGGCCAGTTCTCATGCGCCGTGATATCGCGCAAAGCCTGACGGTAGGTTGTCATTGGCGCGTCCATAGGTACATCCGTTAGAGCATAGAAATCCGTGGCTGATAGTAGGGTGTCTCGCGTCTGCCGGTTAGCTTTTGCTACGTTGCCATCAAGTGTTTTCTGATACGCTGTCTCATGCTCTGCTTTGGTCGTTTTTACTCCGTCCTCAGTTGTGTCCGCAAACATGTTTCTTGCAACATACTTTTCTACCCAGTTGCCTGATGAATCTTTCTTAACTCCATCACGCACTGATGTTTGGTACTGTGTTGTAGTAGCTGCGGGACTACGCAGCACTGCGTCGATGTTAAGCGCATCTAAAACATTGTTGTTCCACACTCTAGGTAACGACATATTTGGGTTAGCTGCTCGCCATTGCCCTTGGGTTTTCACTTCGCCCGTTGTTCTGTTGCGATATTCTGACATGA
>Ga0209336_10000389_pt1 | contig 22767 bp, 12 predicted proteins | sample LinPmetageLP32_FD_184042 | JGI IMG/M metagenome (GOLD analysis project Ga0209336, IMG submission 184042) | Marine viral communities from the Pacific Ocean - LP-32 (SPAdes) (version 2) | ecosystem: Environmental > Aquatic > Marine > Oceanic | place: Pacific Ocean | collected 2009-08-23
AAATGGAGGTTTAATTAATTTATACAATGAAGCAGGAACTAGAAATGTTGTTGTAAGGGGTTATGGTAATTCATACTTTAATGGAGGTAACTTTGGTATAGGAACAACTACACCAACAGAAAAACTACAAGTAGAAGGTAATATAAGTGCAAGTGGAACAGGTTCATTTGAAAATATAGTTATAACATCTAATGATGCAAATATTGTATCTGGAAGTGCATTTAGAGTATCAAAAGGAGCATCACCTATTGGAAATATTCGTTATGACACAGTAGTAATAGAGGCTAACGATGTAGCTACTATAAGAATTGGTGAATCAGACGGTACTGTTTCGAGTATAATGTCTGGTGATTCTAATATGAGGATTAATTCAACTCACCCTATGAAATTTTTCACAGCAGGATCAACAACTGGTGAAGCTCATGGAGGTCAAGGTGGTACTTTAGCTTTAACTTTAGATAATTCTCAAGACGCAACTTTTGCGGGTAATGTATTAATAGCAGATAACAAAAATTTAGATTTTGGCGCAGCAACTGATTTTAGAATAGTACACAATTCAGGCACAAATGTAAATCATATATCTTCAAAATTAGATAGACAACTATCTCTTAATGCAAACATCATAAACTTTACTAATCAGGCTAATGACGATACTGTTGTGAGAGTAAGTGGATCTAAAGTTGGTATAGGAACAACTGCACCAACAGAAAAATTACAAGTAGAAGGTAATATAAGTGCAAGTGGAAATGTAGAAGCCACTTCATTTACAGGTTCTCTTTCGGGTACAGTTACAGGTAATATTATAGGTAATGCTACAGGTTTAACAGGCACACCTGATATTGTTGTAGGATCATTAACAGCTACATCTATAACATCATCAATTGTAACATCATCAATATTATTCACAGAAGGATCAAATATATTTGGTGATGTTACATCTGATTTTGAAGACACTCATACATTTAATGGTCATATAACAGCCTCGGGTAATATAAGTGCAAGTGGAAATTTATATGCTCAAAAATATTATATACACTCAACAAAAGAGACATACATAGGTTCAAGTGATAGTGGTGATGATTTACTACTTGAAGCAGTTGACGATATAAGAATTAGACCAACTGATGATGTACTTCTTTATGGTAATGATGATACTATTTATACACATTTTGATGGTGCTAATAAAAGAGTCGGTATAGGAACATCTATACCAACAAAAAAATTACATGTATCGGGAGCCATAAGTGCAAGTATGCATTCTGCAATTAGAACTTTAGATCATGGAGAAACTTTACCTCAGTTATTAATTGAAGGAAATATGGGTGGATTTACTCCAGCATTAGGTACTGCTATAGAATTAAGATCTAATATAGATTATAGAGGAAGAGGAATCCATATGACTACAGCTACAGGTTCTGAAGGTGAAGAATGGTTTGCTGGTGTTCCTTATACAGGGGGAGGATATCAAATAGGATATGATGGTTCAAATGGATTTCCTTACTATAAAGCTAGTAGTTCTCTCTTTATCAATGAATCTGGAAATGTTGGTGTAGGAACAGTTAATCAAGGTAGAAAATTAGATGTAGAGGGTACATTTAGAGCCACAGGAAACACAGATTTTTTATCAAATGTATCTTTTAGCCAATCAGCTGATGGTGGTGTTGGTGGGTTTGGTTCTATATTAGAAAAACCATCTGCTGCTGTTCATACATTAAGGTTTGATTCTAATAGATTTAGATTTTGGGCTGGTGGTAATGAAAGATTAACTTTAGTATCAGCTTCAGGTAATATTGGTATAGGACAAAGTGATCCAAGTACAAAATTACACATTGGAGATGGTGGTACAGGTACAGTAGATTCAGCATATTCTTTAGCTATTGAAGGTGATGGTATTGATGGAGTACATATACTTACTGCTAATGATCAACAAGGTAGAATAGTCTTTGGAGATGCTCAAGATAATGATATAGGTCAAGTAAGATACGATCATTCTGATAATAGTATGACATTTAGAGTTAATACATCTGATGCAATGACTATTACTGGTTCTACAGGTAACGTTGGTATAGGAACAACCACACCATTAACACCACTTCATGTTAATGCTGGTAGTAATAACCAAAAAGTAGCTACTTTTACAGGTAATAATACTACTAGAGGATTAGAAATAACTACTTATCAAGAATCAAACCACGACGCCGGAGTAATTTTAGATGCAGTTGATGCTTCTCATGGAACTTTAAAATTCCAAACTAGCACAGATGATGCTATGATAATTACTAAAAATCAAAAAGTTGGTATCGGAAATATGACACCACCAGAAGTGTTAACAGTTACAGGTAACATAAGTGCAAGTGGTGAAGTAAATGTTAATGTAACTGATGCATTATTTTCATCTAAAATTACCATAGGAGGAGACGCATATTCAACAGGTGCATTTAAAGTTGGTTCAGCAGCTACCAATGTTGGTAAGATGACAAATACAAATGGAGTACTTACTTTAACAGCGGAAGATAATAGAGACATACAATTTGGTGATACTTCAACAACAGCATCAATATATATTGATAATTCAGCTGAAAAGGTTGGTATAGGAACAAAAACACCAGGAGAAAAATTAGAAGTAGTAGGTAATATCAGAGCAAATGTATCTAATGCAGGAGGGTTTATGATTACTGGTAACGCTGCAAGTGGTTTAGTTAGAAGTAATGCTACTGGAGTTGCATTAAGAACAAATACTACTGATCGATTAATTATAAATTCAGATGGTGATGTTGGTATAGGAACAGGGACAGAACCACCAGAAAAATTAACAGTTGAAGGTAATATAAGTTCAAGTGGAAATGCAATAATAAAAGGCAACATAACAGCCTCAAGTAATGCAGGTATTGCAGGAGCATTAGGAGTAGGTGTATCAAGTCATCATGCTAGTTTTGGATTTTATAATCAAAACACAGCTTATTTCAATGGACAAGTTACAGTAAATGATAGCTTAGCTATTGATGCAGGTAGTGTAAGTGTAAGCGGACCTGGTCACATAACAGCCTCAGGTAATATAAGTGCAAGTGGAAATGTTATTGCAAGTGGTAATATACTTTTAGATGAAAATGGTTATTTACAACTTAATAACACAAATAATAATAATCCATCCTTTATAGGAAACCAAGGTTCAAATGCTACTCAAATATCTTTTATGTTAGGTAGTCATGGTAATGCAAATGCAAGATTTAAAATTGAAGATAGTAAAATATCAACATTAAAAGGAGCAGATTTATTTGTTTCGGGAGCATTAGAAGTAGAATCACACACAACAGCCTCAGGCAATATAAGTGCAAGTGGAGAAGTATATGGTCAAAAGTTTGGAGCAGGTAGTACAAATCTTTTAGATTTTTCAACAACTAACTCTATAATATTTAGAACAAATAACTCTAATAGATTAAGATTTGACCAAAGTCAATTTTATCCTGTTACTAATAATGGTGTTTCTTTAGGTACAGCAACTAATAGTTTTTCAGATTTATTTTTAGCAACAGGCGCTGTTATTAACTTTCATAATGGTGATGTTACATTAACACATAGTAGTAATACTTTAACTTTAGGTGGTGGAACTTTTGTCGCAGGTGATGTAAGTGTAACTAACATAACATCCTCAGGTAATATAAGTTCAAGTGGAACAGGTGAAAATTTCTTTAATGGTGATTTTAAATTTGATGGCGATACAACTATCTCAACAGTTGGTTCTAGTGATGATATATCTATTAATCCTGCGGCAGAGTTAAATTTAGGAACGTCAAACGCTGATGTAGTACAAATAGGAAGACAATCAAGTGCAGTACCTATTAAAATATTTGCCGGATCTTCGACCCCCACTTTTGAAGCAAAATCAGGCCATATAACAGCCTCAGGTAATATAAGTTCAAGTGGTACTGTACATACTAAATTTTTACAACTACCACAGGCAGGTGCTGGAGGAACAGGTGATAGTTCTATTCATTTTGGATCACCTGGTGGGAATAATGGACACATTTATGATGATGGACAGTTTCGTTTAGGTTATAATGATAGTGATAATATATCACTGGCTGATGGCTCAACTACAATTAGTTCAATAAAAGCTAAATTTAATGGTAATATTACAGCCTCAGGAACTATAAGTGCAAGTAAAGATATATTAACATCAGGAAGCTTCAGAACTAATGCTGATGTAAGTGCGAGTGGTGATGGTACAAATGAAGGTCGTATATTTGCAGGACAATTTTATGCACATCAAGCATATAGATTAAATGATGCTAGTGGAACATCTAGACATGTTCTTACTAATGGATCTGATGATTTAACTATTGAAATAGGTAACGCAAATATGACAAGTGGGGTGTCATTAGTAGGAAATGTAACAGCCTCAAATAATATAAGTGCAAGTGGTACTATTTTTACTAATAAAATAGAAGGTCATACTTCATTAGCTTTAGGAGACCCAGATGGTAATTCAAATGCATCAAGAGTTATAATAAACCAATCTGATACTTCAGTTTCAGTTTTTAATGCTGACCTAGTTGTAGGCCAAACAGGTGGTGGAGAAAAAGATTTAAATGTAACAGGAACAGGTTCATTTGGACATATTTTAATGGCCGAACAAACTAGAATATCATTTGATAATGAATCATCTAATGATCAATTTATTACAGGTACAGATCATAATATCACAATAGATGGAGATAATAATGTTAATTTAGAAGCGGATGTAGGAGTAAATTTAAATACACCATTAGTAACAGCAACAGGTAATATAAGTGCAAGTGGAGACCATACAGCTCTTAATTTGACAGCTACAGGTTCTAATAATCTTCTTAACACAAGTGCAAGTGGAAATCTTATAGGTAATAGATTTTTTAAAAAATCATCAACAGCTGATTATTTTCTAGCACAAGGTGATATTATATATACTGGAGGGGGATCTACTACAAAAGGAGATATTGTTTATATGAATACTTCTGGTAACTGGGCAAGTGCTAGAGCAGACGCAACAAGTACATCAACTAGTTTATTAGGAATTGCATTAGGAACAGATCCTGATGTTAATGGTGTATTATTAAGAGGTACAGTAACGTTAGACCATGATGTAGCAAATAATCAAGGTGTACCATTGTATATATCAACTTCTGCCGCTGGACAAGCTACTGCAACTATCCCATCCGCAGACGGACATATTGTAAGAATTATAGGATATAATTTAGGTGATAATGATGAGATATGGTTTAATCCAGATAATACATTTGTAGAAATAAATGCATAATGAGTTACACAGATAAAACATTAACATTCAAATCAGACAAGATATACTATACAGACACATCTTTTGGAGGAGATTTTGAAGTTATGATGGATTGGGAAGACCCCCTAATGTCAGCTTCAGCAGCTTACGTGTGTGGAAACGGAGGTGACATTTTAGAAATAGGATTTGGAATGGGAATATCAGCAGGTTATATGCATTCTCATTCAATTTCAACACACACCATAATAGAAAATCATCCTGACATAATACCCAAGGCTCAGGCGTGGGCTTCAAATAAATCTAATGTAACTATCATAACAGGTAGTTGGTATGATATTAAAGATTCTTTGTCAACATACGATGGTATATTTTATGATACTTTTGGTGATCAAAATATGAAAAATTTTAGTTCATCTTTAAGTGCTTTAACAAAACTAAATACTAAAGTAACTTGGTGGAATAATGAAACTAAACTTGAACTTATATCCCCTGGTAGATTATTATTTGAAAATATGTTACCTGAAACTAATTATTATAATATACCTAATGTAACTTATCAAGCTATGACTGTTGATCCACCAACAAACAGCTATTTCAATAGTACAACTTACTATTTACCTAAAAAACAGTTTTAAATGCCAACGTTAGCATCAAATAGAAAAGGATTCATAACAGGAGCAAGTGCTAGTGATTATGAAACCGCACTTGTTCAATCTACTGGTACAGCTACTGATAGTGCTACAGGTAATCAAACAGCTTGTATTCAATATTTTAAATCATCAGGAAGAGGTGGTGGTACATTTAGATTTATAAGAACATTTATACATTTTGACACATCAGGTATATCAGGTGCTTCTAGTATTTCTCTTCAATTAACTTCTGTTGCTGGTAATGCTGGTAATGGTCTTAATAATGTAACAGCAGTAAAACATACTGCTGGTACTAGTAATGGTGGTGAGCTTGCTAATGCTGATTTTAATAATGTAGATAAATCCACTACCTATTCTGCCGCAACAGCTTATGCATCAAGTGGAACAGTTGAATTTACTTTAAATGCAGCAGCCGCTACTCAAATTAATAATAACAATGATTTTAATATAGCATTACTTTTATCTGCTGATGTAGCGGGTGAAGAAGAAGACCCATTAGAAGAAGATGGTGATATAAGTAATGGTATAGCTTTTAGTAGTGCTATAAATTTAGTATACACAGCAGCTGCTGCTGCAGCCTATGATCATAACGTAATAGGAATAACACAAGGTAATATTAAAAAAGTAAATTTAATAGCTACTGCAAATATAGAAAAAGTAATAGGAGTATAATAAAAATAACGGTTTTTATCTCTTACATATATGTATATCCGATTAATAAAAAATAAATTTAAAAATTTAAGTTATGGCAGTAGAACAAAAAATACCAACACCAACAGATATTAAAAAAGGACCAGTTAAATTTACAACTGAAGAAATTCAAAATTTAAAAGATCTTCAATCAAAAGTAAATCAAACAACAATTCAATTTGGTCAATTAAATATTAATAAAATTAAATTAGAAGAAGCTGAAATTTTATTAAAAAATCAATTATCTGAATTAGAAAAAGAAGAAGTTAAAATAGCAAAATCTTTATCAGATAAATATGGTAGAGGATCTCTTGATATAGAAACGGGAACTTTTACTCCAGCATAATAGTTTTTAAAAAAGCCATTATATTTATTACTAAGGGAATTATACTTTTAATTACCTATTTTTAGTTTGGTTTGTGTTTTCCTTTTATATTTATAATAGAACAACCAGACATAACATTATAAAAAATAATATAAAATGGCAGAACAAATTATTTCCCCAGGTGTATTTACAAGAGAAAACGACCTATCATTTTTACCACAAGGAATTGGCGCAATTGGCGCTGCAATCATTGGACCTACAGTAAAAGGACCAGCATTTGTACCAACAGTAGTAAGAAGTTTCGCAGAATATGAAAGAAGATTTGGACCCTTAAGTTCTGAAACATATGTTCCACAAACAGTAAGAGAATATTTAAAAAATGCAGGCTCAGTTACGGTATGTAGAATATTAGCAGGAGGTGGATACACACTAGGTACAGCAGCAGGACAATCTAACCCTATAGGTGTATTTTTATCAGGATCAGTTGGAATAAATGTTGATGAAGCAGGTAAAACATTAGTAGGATTACTTTATCCTTCTAAAGCAGCAAGTACTCCTTCATTACAATTATCATCAATTGGAGAGCATGCAGGAGCTACAGATAATGATATATCTGGAAGTTTTGGATTACTTCTTAGTGGTTCAAATGTTACAGAAACAAGATTTTCAGCTTCTTTAAATCCATCTAGTAATGATTATCTATTTAAATATTTAGGATACACTCCAAATAATAGTAAAGATGGAGCAGATTCATATGCAGGTACTCCTGCTTACACTTATTTAAATTTTAAAGAATTACAATCAAAAGTATTAGGCACACATAGTTTAAGTGGTTATGGACACGGAACAGGATCTATTGTACTTTTTGCTAGTATGAGTGCAACTCCTCAAGTATATGATGGAATTGGCCAAACAGAAGGATATGGTTATTCATCAACACCTTTTATTCAATCACAAATTGCATTAGGACAAAAAGATTTATTTAAATTCCATACTTTAGATCATGGAAAACATTTATGTCATGAATATAAAATCTCAATAGCAAATTTAAAAGAACCAGGAGATATAGATAACGTTGAACAATATTCACAATTTTCAGTTTTATTAAGAAGAACAAACGATACAGATAAAAACCCAATAATTTTAGAACAATATAACAATGTAACTTTAGATCCAGACAGCCCAAGATATATTTCAAGAGTTATTGGAGATAGATATCCACAGTACAATGATACTTTAGGAAAAGTTGAATTACTTGGAAATTATTCAAACATTTCAAATTACATAAGAGTAGAAGTTTCAGATGCTGTAGATTCAAGAGCATTATCACCTAAATTATCACCAAAAGGATTTGCAGCAGTGTTAAATCCAATTGCATTAGGTGGTTTCTTTAGTAATGATTTAGCAGATGCATCAGCATCATTCTTCCCTACAGCTTCATACGAAGGAGAACAAACATTAGAAGCTTCAACAACATATAATGCTCATACATTATCATTACCACTTGCAACTGGTGGATCATATAATGCTAAAGGATATTTAGGATTCAAATTTCTAGAAAAATCAGCTGATAATGAAAATTTCTTACAACCTTTACCAAATAGTGCCCCTACAAACGCAGCGGGTGCATTTAATGTTGAAAATTTCTACGGTCATGCAAGCTCATCAAAATGGACAGGTTCATTAAGTTCCTCAATTGATACAACAGGAGTAACAGGACCAGACGCAAATCAATTGAAATTTACAGTTCCTTTCCAAGGAGGTGATGATGGTTTAGCACCATGGACAGTTAAAAAAATAGGATCACATATAACTGCAACTAATGTATATGGATTTGATTTAAGTACAACTACAAAAGCAGGATATACAGGATATAAAAAAGCATTAGACATATTATCAAATCAAGATGAATATGATATTAATATGTTAGCTATGCCTGGAGTTATCCATTCATTACACCCATTAATAACAAATGCAGGTATTGACATGTGTGAAGATAGAGGAGACACATTCTTTGTAATGGATTTAAATGGAGTAGATGCTTCAGTTAACACAGCAGTAGCAAACGTAGCAGGTTTAGATACAAATTATGCTGCAGTTTATTACCCATGGATTAAAGTACTTGATACTGCTAAAAATAAACCAGTATTAGTACCACCATCAGTAATAGTACCAGGAGCAATAGCTGCTTCAGATAGAATTGCTGCAGAATGGTTTGCACCAGCAGGTTTAAATAGAGGTGTATTAGGAAATGTAATAGAAGCTAAAATAAGATTAAATCAAGCTGAAAGAGATACATTATATAATGAAAAAATCAACCCAATAGCAACATTCCCACAAACAGGAGTTTGTATTTGGGGTCAGAAAACATTACAAGAAAGATCAACAGCATTAGACAGAATTAATGTTAGAAGATTATTAATTGCTCTTAAGAAATTTATTGCAAGTTCTTCAAGATACTTAGTATTTGAACAAAATACACAAGCTACAAGAAACAGATTCTTAAATATTGTTAATCCATACTTAGAATCAGTACAACAAAGACAAGGACTATACGCATTTAGAGTGCAAATGGACGAAGGTAATAACACTCCAGATGTAATCGATAGAAACCAATTAGTTGGCGCAATATTTTTACAACCAGCTAAAACAGCAGAATTTATAGTATTAGACTTTAACGTATTACCAACAGGAGCTACGTTTGATGGTGGAGGTGCTTCAGGTGGTGCAGGTGGTGGCGGAGGTTACTAAAAAGCTAAAAAAAATTATATTTATCATAGAACAATTTAAATAAAACAAAAAGATGGCAATATTAAACACAAACGAAATGATGTTCACAGCATTTGAACCAAAGTTACAAAACAGGTTCCTAATGTTCATCGATGGTATCCCAGCATACCTTATTAAGAAAATAGCAAGACCAAGTATAACATTTGGAGAAGTGGTTCTTGATCATATTAATGTGAAAAGAAAAATCAAAGGAAAAGCTAATTGGGAAAACATCACATGTGATCTTTATGATCCAGTAACACCTTCAGGTGCTCAAGCAGTAATGGAGTGGGTTCGTTTGTCACACGAGTCAGTTACAGGTAGAGATGGTTATTCTGATTTCTATAAAAAAGACATTAGAATCAATACATTAGGACCAGTAGGTGATGTTGTTGAGGAATGGATCTTAAAAGGTGCTTATTGTCAATCAGCTAATTTTGGAGATATGGATTGGACATCAGACACACCAGCAAATATCAATATGACTATTGTAATGGATTATGCTATATTAAATTACTAAAAGTTAACTTATATTAAAAGAAAAGCGCCTAATTTGGCGCTTTTTTTGTTTCTCTATATATGTATATCTGAACTAGTTTTAAATAAATAAATAACGTTATGGAACAAACACCAAAACCCCAATCAACATCTTACACTCAGGAAGAAAAACACCAATATCCTACTGAAGAAGTTACATTACCTTCAAAAGGATTGTTGTATCCTGAAGGATCTCCTTTAAGATCAGGTAAAATTACAATGAAGTATATGACTGCTCGTGAAGAAGATATTCTTACAAATCAAAATCTTATTCAAAATGGAACAGTAATTGATAAATTATTACAGTCTCTTATTGTAACTCCTATTGATTATAATAGTTTACTCATAGGAGATAAAAACGCTATATTAGTAGCTGCACGTATTTTAGGATATGGTCAAGATTATACATTTAAACTTAAAAATCCTAGCACAGGAGAAGAAGAAGATATAACAGTTGATTTAACTAAATCTAATGATGTATCAATAGATGAATCTATAATTACAAATGGTAAAAATGATTTTCAATTTACATTACCTACATCTAAACTTCTTATTACTTTTAAATTTTTATCTCAAGATGATGAAAATAAAATAGCTAAGGAATTAAAAGGTCTTAAAAAATTAAATAAACAATCCTCTTCAGAATTAACTACTCGAATGAAATATTTAATTACATCCATAAATGGTGATTACGAGAAGAAAACTATTAGAGAATTTGTAGATGGGAATTTTTTAGCTCGTGATGCAAGAGCATTAAGAGATTATATATCAAAATCAATGCCAGACATTGATTTAACTTATGATGTTGAATTTGAGGATGGGACAGTAATAGAAGGTATTACAATTCCTATCAGTGTTAACTTTTTTTGGCCTGACGCCCAAATATAGAAATCTCGTATTCAATCAGATACATGATCTGGTGTACCATGGCGGCGGTGGATTTATACACTCAGAGATATACAACATGCCTATCTGGATGAGAAGATTCCACATTAGTAAAATCAATGAACATAACCAACAGTTAGAAGAAGAAAGGGATAAAATAAAAAATAAAAACAGTCCATCTTCAAATAAAGTAACGGGACCCAATGTAAGTCCTTCTTCAACATATAATTATTAAAGTAAAGGTATCGAAGATACCTTTCTTTTTTATATTTATAACCACAGGAATAATATATTATGGTAGATCAAAGCGAAGAATTAAATAAATCAAAAGCTGAAGCAAAACAGCTTAGGGAAGAACTTAAGGAAATATTATTTGCTTCTAGAGACATAGCTCAAGAAGCTGGACTTCTTGCTAAAAGTTTGGGTCTAGGTACTATAGAAGCAGCAGCTTTTCGTAAAGCTTTTAAAGAAACAGCTAATATAGCAGGTGAATTAGCAAACAATGCAGATAAAATTTTAGCTGGACAGGCAAAATCAAAAAATCTCCAAAAAGAATTAGAAAAAAATACTAGATCTAGAAAAAATTTAGAACAAGAAATAAGTCAAGTTTTATTAAAAGCAGGAGTAAGCCAAAAAGATATTACTAAAAATTTAAGGACTCAAGATGGATTAACTAATCTACTATATAATAAACATAATGACATTAATTCTGAAATTGTTGATTCTGTAGCCTTATATGAAGAACAAGCAGCAAATAACTTATCAAATAATAAAATACTTGATGCACAGTTAAAAAAACAAAAAGAGATAGAAAAAACAACAGGTTTAACGGGTAAATTACTTAAAGGTATAGAAAAAATACCATTAGTAGGCCAATTTGTAGATAGTGCAGAAGCTCTAGAAAAAATGCAAGCAGCTGCAGCAGGTGGTGCTGGTAAAGTTGAAACTATGTTTATTGGATTGAAATCAGCAGGTAAAGATATTGCTGCGGGTTTAACGGATCCTCTTTTTATAATGACACAATTAGTAAAAGCGGGTCTAGAATTTGATTCAGAACTTACTAAAATAGAAAAGAATCTAGGAACTAGTAGAGATTCAGCGGCCTTTATTAGATTAAATTTTACAGAATTAGCTGGTGCATCAAATAATTTAGCTATTACCTCTGCAGAAATAATGAAAGCATTTACTAGTTTAAATGAACAATTTGGAACAGCTTCTACAGTTTTAAGAGATGATATAGTAGTAGAATCTGCTGAGTTAATGAAATTAACAGGACAGTCGGCTGAATCAGTAGCGAATTTTGCAAAATTTGCAAATATATCTGGCAAAAATATGGCCGTTGTTACTAAAGAAGCAAGAGCAGCAGTAGTAGCAGCAGAACAAGAAAACGGAGTAAGATTAGATATTAATAAAGTATTAGAAGAAACAGGTAAAATAACAGGTCAAATAGCTGCTCAATTAGGAGGTAATCCTGAAAAAATAGCTAAAGCAGTAGCTGTAGCTAAACAATTTGGAATGACTTTAGAGGGAGTAGCTGCTGCTGGAAAATCATTATTAAATTTTGAAGAAAGTATAAATGCAGAATTAGAAGCAGAATTACTTACAGGTAAAAATCTTAATTTAGAAAGAGCAAGATTAGCTGCTTTAACAGGTGATTATGAAACATTAACAAAAGAAATAAATGCAAATGTAGGTGATTTTGGTGATTTTACCAAAATGAATGTATTACAACAGGAAGCATTAGCTAAATCAGTTGGTATGACTGCAGATGCATTAGCTGATCAACTACTATCTAAAGCTAATTTAGAACAACTAGCACAAGAAGCAAGAGCTGGGGGAGATGAAGATTTAGCTAGACAATTAGAAGCTAGAAGTGCACAAGAAGACTTTAATGATGCAGTAGCTAAATTAAAAGGATTATTTACTGACATTGTGGGGGGACCAGTATCTGCTCTTTTAGATTTATTAACTATGGCTCTTACACCTATAACACTAGCAGCTAATGGTTTATCAGGTATAATGGCATTATTTACAGATGGTAATAAAGAATTAACTTTTATGGAATCATTATTAGGATCTGTAGCAGCTGCTTTTTTAGCTATTAAAGGTACTATGATGGCTATTAAAGCTATCCAAGTAGCAACAAATGTAGTTAAAGCTATAGGTTTAGGATTTGATATAGCAACAGGAAAAGCATCAGCAAAAAATATTTTATCACTAAATAAAGGTTTAGGAAAAAACATAGCCCTAGCAGCAGCAAAAATATTTGGTACATTTGCTAAAATACCTTTTGGACTTGGTATACCTTTAGCTATAGCATCTGTTATAGGAATGGCTGCTTTAGTAAAGAAAATGTCAAAAGCAGATGATGGTATATTTGAAGGAGGAGGATATGGAAAAAGAGCTTTATTAGATGAAGGATCAGTAACATTATTTAATAATAAAGATACTATAATAGCTGGAACTAATTTAAATAAAGGAGATGATGTTATAAGTAAACCAAAAGGAAGTGTTGATATAACTCCTTCTTTTGATTATGAACAAATGGCACAAGCCTTTAGTAATGTAAACATTAGTGCTACTACTAAATTTGATGATTTTGGTTCAAGAAGTAATCTAGCACGAACAGGATTAAAAAATAATAATTTAAAAAATCAAAGCAGTTTTGCTTAAGTTATATTTATAATAAAATAATAAAATTATGGGATTAAAAGATTTAAATTCAATATTAGACTTAGTAAATGGAAATGAAATTCCTGTTGGTAATATGGAAAACCAAATGGGACCTCAATTTCAATTACCAATAGAAACGGCAGATCAAAAACATAAAGATTCATTAACACAACAATCAAATTATCAATATGGAGATTCTAAAGCAAAACAAGGACCTTCTACCCTTGATTTAAATGGTAATCCAGATCTTAATTACAATACTTTAAATGGAACATTAAACTCTCCATTTACAAGTAAAACAGGAACATCAGATCATATGATAGATTTACTTACACAAAATGTAAGAAGTAATAACCATCCATATACTCCTCATAATGGAACTATAACATATTCTCCATCACCTAATAAGTCAGATTTCCAAGACTTAAATGGTCTGCCTGGAAAAGCTTTTCAATTACCACTAGAAGCTGCTGATCAAAAACATAAAGATTCATTAACACAACAATCAAATTACCAACATGGTGGTTTTAAAGAAACAGTAGGACCTTCCACTCAAGATTTAGATGGTAATCCAGGACCAATGTTTCATGGAGGTGTTAGAATAGGATCAGGTGTAGATACATTACATGTAGATTTATTATCTGAAAGATATAAAAGTAATATAAACCCAGGAGCATCTTATGGTGCAGGACAACCCGGAGGAACTTGGCCTAGTGTTAGAGATGGAGGTCTTGATTTAGATGGTGGTTTACCTACAAATGGAGAATATTTAAATAATTTTCCATCATAATAAAATATGGCATTAAAAGCACTATTAACAAACCTGGAACAAGGTATACAAGCTTACCCTAATAATAATACTCCTTCAACTTCAGGAGGTTTTAATTATGGTAAATCGTATTCTCCAATTTTTGAAGGTGTTTTTAGACAACGTAATTTTAAATTTGGAGAAGGCTCAGCCTATGATAGACCAGGACAAGAATTCAGTAGAGAACCTTTAATTGGTAAAAATATAGATATACCAGGCCCAGATGATGTCCCAGGAGCAGGAGGATTTTTAGACCTTATTAGTGGTTTAACAGATGGTTTTGTACGTGGTGGTATAGTTAATGCTTTATCAAGATCTGCTAAAGATGTAGCTCGTATTACTAAATTTTATTTAACTTCAAGAGGTATAGGTTTTTTAGCTAAAAATGTTGCATTACAACTTACAAATCCTAGAATACCAGTTGGAAATACTTCACTTTTTGGAATAGATTTAGATAGAAATAGAACTTTTAACGCAGGATTAAATTTAATAGCTCAAGCAGGTGTTAATTTTAGTGGTATTCATTTTGATAGATCAGGAGCAACACCTGTATGGCCCGATGAGGACAAATACGAAAAATATTATGGACCTGCAGGAATGTCTCCAATTGATAGAGGAACAGATGGAGTAAATTTTGGTGAAAAAGATAGAAATAAGGGTATAACTCTAGGAAATAGACTTTTAACTTTATATGATACTTCTATATTAGGAAATGTAAATAATCCCCCTGCTGAAAAAGGTAAAGTAGGACAGTTTTTTCAAGGTATAGGAAATAAAATAAAAGAACTAACAGGAAGAGGAGGAGAAGAATTATATGCTTATAATGGAGGTCCTGGTTCACTTTATGGTATAGGAAAAACAAGAATTTTAAGAGCAACAAACACAAGAACAGAAGACCTAAATATAGATTACGATTTTCATTTAATATCAGATAAAGATGCTCAAGGCAGAACTGTTAATGCAGAAGCAGGTTATATACCTTTTAAATATAGAGGCGCAGATTCATCTATAGACATATATCAGAATAGATTATTTGCTAATTCACCAAAATCTCAATATATAGGTATGCCTAAATCATTTCTTGATGTTTATGGAAATGTTGATAATAATACAAATCCTTTTTCTTATAGTGTATTTGCTTCAAATGAATTTGCTAGATGGCCTGATTATTTAAGTGATTCAGCTAATTCACTAGGGATTATGCTTTATAGTTCTATAACAAAAATAGGAGTTACAGATCCTGATTCATCAAAAATCAGAGATTTTAGATCAAGAAAAAGAAGTCAGGGAGTATATAGAATGCCTAGTACCAATTATCAAAAAGATGCTATTGGAATGAAAGCTAAATTTTATAGAGAATCTAGGGTAAATACAGGTAATCCAGGACAATTAAAACAAAAACAAGGTTTTAATTATAATGTATATGATAGTAGAACAATAGATAAAATTAATGCTTTAGATATAATTAGAGTAAAAGACAGTAATTTTACAGATCAAGCCTTTAGAGATTTAATTAGATTTAGAATTGAAGCTGTAGACGCAGACAAACCTACAGAATCTGATACTATGGTATTTAGAGCATTTTTAGATGATTATTCAGATAATTATACTGGTAACTGGAATGCTTTTACATACAATGGTAGAGGGGAAGAATTATACACTTATTCGGGTTTTAAACGTGATATAAGCTTTAGTTTTAAAATAGCAGCCCAATCTCGTCATGAAATGATGCCTTTATATAGAAAATTAAATTTTCTAGTATCTCAAACAGCACCAGATTATAAAGGTACAAGAATGAGAGGTAATTTTGTTAAACTTACTATTGGTTCTTTAGTAGATAGAACACCAGGTATTATAACAAAAGTAGGTTTACAATGGCAAAAAGATTATCCTTGGGAAATTAATATAGATGGTCCTGAAAATGGAAAAGATAAAGAAATGCAAGTATTACCTCATGTATTAGATGTTTCTGTTTCCTTTACACCAGTACATAACTTTATACCTAAAAAATCTATTACAAGTTCTCCATTTATATTCAAACATGAAAGAAATAATGCTATGAGAGAAGAAGAAAAATGGTATAAAAAAGGAGCAGCTCAAAATTTACAAGAAGCTACCCCAGAAGGTCAAAGAAATGGTATGGGAGATAATTTAATCCCAATAGATTCAGTTCCTGAAGAATCAGTAGCAGCTGATAATGCAAGAAAACAATCAGAACAAGATGCTGAAATTAAAAGATTCCAAGAACAAGAAGCAGCAGAAAGAAAAGCAATAGAAGATGCTAAAAAAGCAGAAGAAAGAAAAGCAAGAGAAGCTTTATATCCTGAAGATGATGAATGGGTAGATATAGAAGAAGAAGAAGAAGATGATTTAGAACCTTTTGATACAGCAGCCATAGCAGCTAATAATCAAGAATTTAAAGATAAATCAGCAGCTTTTCAAAAAGAACAAAATAAACCTATAGCACTTGAACCTATTGCAGTTCAAAAATTAGAAACAGGAATTAGTATACCTAGATATTTACAAAAAGTTGAAATGCCTGAATAATAAATTATGAATAGATTATCATCATTAACAAAAAAGATTAATTCTAAAGGAAGATACTATAGATATGCTAAATATCCTGTGGTTCCCTTATCTTTTAGTGATATATATATTATAACTAGAAAAGAAGATAGATTAGATTTACTAGCAGACCAATTTTATGGTGATACAGAATTATGGTGGATAATAACTATGGCTAATTTAGGTAAAATAAAAAGAGATTCTTTTTTTGTAGAAGGTGGTTTACAAATTAGAATTCCCCAAGATACACAATCTATAATTGATGAATATAATAGAATAAATTCTTAAAATATGTCTATATTTAAAGAAAGTTTTAAAAATTTTGTTAGAAAACAAATCAAAATAAGAGAAGCAATAATTTCTCATGGTAATAAACAAGGAGAAGCCCGTACAAATTCCCCTATAGTAGATTTATCTAATTTAGGGGGTCCTAAAGAATTAACACTTCCTTCACATGCTTTTTATACTAATACTATTAATAGACAATGTACTATTAGAATGTCTTCTGGAGTTGACTTAAAAGAAACTAATGAATTAATTAAAAATAATTCTAATCCCTATGAAAGATTAGATGATTTAAAAGGAGAAGGTTTAGCTTTAAGATATGTGTTAGAAGGAGGTACTACTATGATAGATAAATCTATAAAACAAGTAGAAGTAGAAGCAGAAGGAACCCACACAGGTACTAAATCAGTAACAGAAACTGTATTTAAAACAGCCCCACGTTCGGGTTTTACAGGTGCAAGTAAAAATAAATTTGGTCAAACATATGGGGATCCTTCAATTAGAGCAAATTCACAAGATGGTTATGGAATAGTACCTATGCCAGGTATTGTAGATGCAGACATAAAAACTAAATCAGCTTACGGTTCACTTAGAGAAATTAAAGTAAACTTTGTTTGTTATAATATAAGACAACTTGAAATTTTAGAATTACTTTATATGAGACCAGGTTATCCTGTTTTAGTAGAATGGGGTTGGACTCCTTTTATTGATAATGAAGGTAAAAGAAGATCAGATTTTCCTTTCATTAGCGAATGGTGGGATCAAAATTCTTCAACTAATGTAATTAATAAAAAAATTATAGAAAGAAAAATAGACACTGGAGGTAACTATGATGGAGTAATAGGATTAGTAAAAAACTTTAATTACAAAGCTAGAGCAGATGGAGGTTTTGATTGTACTACAGAACTAACAGGAATGGGTGAAATATTACAAGGTTTAAAAGGTAAAGACGATGTATTAGGTGAATCAGGAAGATATGAAACCGCTTTAGAACAATTTTATAAAATATTAAAAACATATTCTCAATATAAAGATAGATCAACAATAGATGAAGATGAAAATCTTACACTAAGAACAATTGTTAGATTAAGAAATGCAGCATATAAAGCTTTTGGAGAAGGAACAAGAGGAAAAATTAGAAGTAATTTAGCTAGTTTTTTAGATTTAGATTTTTTAAAAGAAAATGAAAAAGAAATTGATGATACCATATATGGACGTTTTAAAGATGTAGATACTAATAAAGAAACAGCAGATCAAGTACTCGAAAGTTTTTTATTAAGAAATGACCAAGATTTAATTGTTGAACAAGATCCTGAAGATGAAGATGAAGTAATAGCTAGTGTAAAATCCAAAAATACTTATATTAGATGGGATTTTTTAGCACATGTAATGAATTCTACTATAATAGAAAAAAACGAAACAGAAGATAGTCCTCTTCTATATTTTAAAACAGACATTATAGTTAATGAAGATAGAGAAATTATAAAAAATACAGATGGTTCTACTTCTATAGAGGGTAAGCATATAGAACCATTAGCATATACTACTAAACGATTATCCCCTGAAGTTAAAGATGAATTTAAAAGACTTTACAATGGGGCAATATCTAAAAATAGATCAAATGGATGGTTTGGTTATGGAAATGATCAATTTAAAGAATATTTTGGTGAAAGTGCAGAAGCTATAAATGATGGTTTTGATGGAATTGAAGATTTAATAGATAAAGTAAGAGAAACAGGAATTGATTCTTTTGATAAATTAACTAGAGATGATTATTTAGATATGTCAATAGATCCTACAATATGTATGTTACCTCATCAAATGAGATTTATAAAAGAAAAAGGAAAGGATCCTAATATTCAAGCATTTTTTAATAGACCTCAACCACAGTTTGCTTTTGATGGTATAGGAAATCCTAAAGATAAAAATAAAGCAACTAAGTATAAAGAGATTATAGAAATGTGTAATTATGATATTAAAAAAGGAATAGAAGGAATATCAGAAAGACAAATAGGCCATATATTTTTAAATGTTGACCATTTAGATAGAGTTTATAAATCAATGAGATATAATACAACTTTAGATGCGGGAGGTGTAGATCAATCAATAAATGATAATTTTAATATGTTTGATTATATTAAAAAAATATTTGATGATGTAAATGCTTCTTGTGGGGGTCAACATAGATTTGAATTATCAACAGATAATGAAAGAGGTAATGTAGTTAGAGTAATAGACATTCAATATCAACCTGAAGCCAAAGTAGAGTTAGATATTAAAGAAGGAAAAATAATAGAACTAAATATTCAAAGTAATGATTCTATATTTAGAGATTATGTATATACTTCAACCGTACCTAGTAGTTTAATGTCTTCAATTGGTGTAGTAGCCCAAAACCCTGATGCTATATCTTCGGTAGAACAATCTACATTTTCGGCCTTAAATAAAAATATTAAAAATAGATTTTCAACTCCCCCAGAAAAACCACCAAGATTAACATCAGCTGAAAAACAAGATAAAGCTAAAAAAGAAGCTGAACAAAAAAAGACATTAATAGAAAACCAACAAGCTTCAAGAACAGCATTTGAATTAAGTATGATGGATGCTTTTAAAGCTTTTATAAGTTTAAAATTATTTTATATAGAGGTTTTAAAGGGTGAAATGACAGATATAGACAATCATGGAAATGCTAAAGAAAGTAATGAAATTTCAAAACAAAAACAAAACCTTAAAACTATTATTAACCAAATAACTAAATTAGAAACTAGACACCTAACAGATGGTTTATATGCAGATGGAACTGGTTTTATTAAAGGAGATGTAAAAAGAAAACCAACACAACAAGTTTCAGATATTATACCTTTAAAATTTAATGCACAATTAGATGGTATAGGAGGAATTGTAATAGGAAATGTCTTTAAAATAAATCCATCAAGATTACCTGCTGCTTATAAAAAAACAGAAGGAAGACATATTTTATTTATTACAATGGCTGAAGATCAAAAAATAACATCAGGCCAAGATTGGACCACTACTATTTCGGGACAATTAACTATAATAGCTCCTGATGTAGATAAACAAGCTACAGGAACTAAAATTAAAAGAGATGGTACTGGAGGTAATGGTGGGGGAAGTGGACAAGCAGGAGCAGTAGCTGCTGTAGCAGCTGCAAAATATGAAACTACTAAAACTGAAACAGTAGAAGAAATTAAAGTAGAAGAAAAAACACCAGAGCAAGAACAATTAGAACAACAAGATAGATGTGCTCCAGGACAATATTTTGATGAAGAACTACAAACTTGTGTTACTGAGATGACAGCCGATGTTAATGAAGAAAAATCTCTTGTAGGATATGAAGATTGGAAAAAAACATTCTTTAAGTATTTAGAAAATGTTGGTTATATTGATTATTATATAGATAGGATAGGAGGATATAAGTTAGACGCTAATGGGGGCCCTCGATATAATAGAAAAACAACAGGTGATGGCTCTGAAATAATTACAAATACAGGAGATAAATTATTTACAAGTGCTATGGGGTATATTAAACAACAAAAAGTACTAGGTAAAAATGTTAAAACACAATATAAAGGTCAGCATTTTTTAGATGAATTAGAAAAAGAATTTGAAAATAAAGTGTTTCCAGCTTTCTTTTCAGGAGGTGTAACTTATGATTTTATTGATGTAGAAGATTACCATCATACTATAATAGAGGATAATGATTTTTTCACTGAAGAATCACATAGTCTTATAATTAAAAGTGCAAAAATAAATCCATTTACAGTAGAAGGTATTGAAGCTGAAAGACTTAAGGCACCAACGGGAGGATGGCCTTCAGATAAAATCCCTCCAGGTAATGATCCAAATGCAGATATAATTAGAAAAAACCCTAAAGAGTATGATATAACAATTGATCAAAGTATAGTAAAAGATTTTGAAGATTACGATAAATTATAAAAATGGCAAAATATATTCCAAAATCAAAAATAAACATAAGGGAGGCAGGTCCTGGTGAATTTATTCTTAAAAAAACTAGAAAACCCTACACAGGCCCTTACATTGAAACTAGTAAAGGAATATACTATGCTGGTAGTAATCCTCAAAATTTATCTGTAGTTTTAGTTAAACCTAAATCAATACCAAATAATTTTGGTAAAAATAAAAATACAAGCAAATATAATATTTTAAATAAACAAACATATAGTCTTCTTAAAAACATAAAAAATATAGTAGCTACTAAAAACATACCTACAGATGATGACTATAAATTAGGAAGTTATAAAAGATATTTTGTAAAAAAAGTAAATGAATTATATGGTTATTTTGAAGTAGATAAAAAAACATATGATTCAATAAATAATAAAAAAAAAGAATATAATCACCAATTATATGATGTGGGTCAAATACTTTGGTCTTTAGTAGGTAATGTTAAAAAAACTAATAGAGCACAAATATTTTTACAAAGAGAAAATTTCCCTTACTTATATATATTATTTACTAAATTAGATGAGTTTGTAAAAACTGAAAGTAAATTAATAGAAAATTTATTTACTAAAGGAAAAGAATTATATTATAAAGATGGTAGAGAATATAAAGGAGACTATCATATACACCCAGGTACTGGTCCTATGGTGGGATCTAAACATACTTCTAAACGACACGAAACATTATATTATGAAGTTCCCCAAGAAAACACCCAAACAGAAGGTGATATTATTTTAGGTAAACCTGTTACTTCTTTATCCGAAGTATCTCCTGAATATACACTTAGTACTCCAACCCCCTCTACAAATATTTCTCCAATGGAAGAAATTACTTCTGGTGGTGGAGAAGGTGGTTATTAAATAAAATTTTATTACACTGATAAGGTATGTTCTATCTTATCGAAACAAAAAACCAATTAGACAAACTAGAATTAAAGTTATCTTCTAGTCTAACACGTTATCTTGAATTCATCCAAGGTAATGATAACACACATCCTGCGTTAGCAGAAATTATAGCTGTGTATCTTGACGTTGATGGTGAAGATTTTATTATACCATTAAATCATTTAGAATGTATAAATTGGGATAAAGATGCTATATTAAATGTATTGGCAAATTATAATTTTTGTGTTTTAGATAAAAAAGCCGCTTTACACGCGGCCCCACACATTTCTTATACGGATATACAACATTCAATACCTTTATTAGACCAACATACAACACAAGCACACCAATGGTATTACCGAAAATTCCCACATACTAAGGTAAATAAAATGATACCCGTTGGAAAACACCTAGAGCGCTGCAAACAAAAGTCACACGAT
>Ga0209336_10000391_pt1 | contig 22732 bp, 27 predicted proteins | sample LinPmetageLP32_FD_184042 | JGI IMG/M metagenome (GOLD analysis project Ga0209336, IMG submission 184042) | Marine viral communities from the Pacific Ocean - LP-32 (SPAdes) (version 2) | ecosystem: Environmental > Aquatic > Marine > Oceanic | place: Pacific Ocean | collected 2009-08-23
AGTTGATTACCATCATTAAACTGAAACAAATACTCGTCTTTAAAGGGGGTATTTTCAAAGCAAGTAATAAACACAGAAGAGCCTTTAGGATCTACTAATACAGTCCACTTTCGTGGATCAGAATCGCTATATTTATCGAAGATTCTAAGAGTAACAAAATCGTTATCTTTTAATCGTTTAATAAAATATCCCGGCGTCTTAAGTTTGTTCTTTTTTTGTTGATTAATCATTATTGTGTTAAAGCTGAAATTATATACCTTAATTTAATATTATTTTCCTCAATATCAAATACTACTACACCGTATTCAGTATTAATTTTTACTCGAATCTCATCATTTAATAGAGACAGTAATCTCAGATTATCTAAATTTAAAGCAATAGGCTCGAGCTTGAAGTCAGCTTTACCTAGACTTAAAGTAAAGTTATCAGTATTATGCCTAGCCCTATCTGTAAGTTCACCCATTAGCGATTCACCGTCAGTATAAAAATAGATCTTATTAGTCTCACTTGCAAAGGTACTACCTTTAAACAATCTTTGAATAGTAGCTTTATTTAAATTAAACTCAACATCAAACTTAAATCCGTTAATCTTTTCTAAATTAATATTAGGCTTAGTTATAAAACCTTCTTCATATAGATGATATTTAAACTTAACCCCGTTACCGCTATATTCAAGATTATTAGAATTAATATCTATCTCTAAAGACTCTTCTTCAATAGTATCAAGTACATGCCTTAGTTTCTTAACATCAGGTATATTAAGACTAGTATTAAACTGAAAGTCAGATTTATATTCACTATGCAAGATTAACGTACTATCTAAACTAGATACTAAACTGACTAACTTATCATCCTTAACATCAAAGATAATACCAGTATCGTTAATCTTAGAAACTGTATCTAGATATTTTAGATACTCGCTTTTACTTTTTACTTTTAGCGTTCTTACCATCACTTAATTTTAACCTAATATCTTTAAGAATCAAATTTTGATCTTTAATTAGATCTATAAGCTGATCAATCTTAGCAGGTTCAGAAAAATCAAACTCTACTTGATTAGGATCAACTTCTTCAACTACTGGAGATTGCTCTGTTCTAATAACGCGTTGTGCTGCTATTTCTTGAGCTGCTTGCTCCGGTGATACAGTGGTAACTAATGAAGTAGGTGCTTGTTCTCCAGGAGGAAATTCACCAAGATCGGCTGGCGGCGGCTGCGGCGGCTGCGGCCTAGGCGGCTGACCATTTCTTTGTACAGTTGGTATTCTTGCTGTTTGCTCAAAAGCGCGTTTAGCTACTTCTGCAGAAGGTTTTAAGTTGGAAGAAGGGCTTACCATCATACCATCAGTTTTATGAGCTTCACCATACGTTTGTCCCATAAACTGCATAACAGCATTTTTCTCTTCTGGGGTCATTCCATCCATATTAAAGGTCTTTCAAAAGTTCGTCAATATCTTCTTCAACAGTATCGTTAGATACTACAACAGGCTCAGGCTCTGACGGAGTTTCTACTACCGGTACAGGAGCTGAAGTTACAGGAGCAACTTCTTCTTCTTCCGTTCTACAATAATAATGCTCGTTAAGCATTTGCTTAAGTTCGTCATAAGACTTAAGAGTAAAGACTTCATTTAGGTCAAAAGCCTTTTCGTAAATACCCTTCTGATCGTCTTCAGATAAGTCAATCTTACCTGCCGAAGTAAATCTAGAAGAAACATAAGTAGGATAATCACCTTGCTGCTCAACTTTAATCTTAAAGCTAACACCTTCAGGACCTAGATCAAAAATACGAGGACCAAACTCTTCAGCATCTTCACCTTCGATCGCTTCAGTAATAATCTTATGAAGCTGCTTACCATATCTCAAGATTTTAACATTACCATTATTATCAGGATTAGTAGGATCGTCTACTACATAAACATTAACTAACCACTTTTCAAGACGACGAACAGCGCTCATCTTTTCTTTTTCCTCTTCACTACCAGTTCTAAGAACCTTAAAACGTTCTTCAGCGATAGGATCACGCTCACCAAACGTTTGAGGACTTAACGTCTGAACATATTGACCAGTAGCATATGACGTCCATCCATGATTATAGTAATGAAAGAAAGTCTTACTAGGATCTTTAGCAAAAGGTAAAAGTCTTACCGTATAAGTATTACCCGACTTAGTCGGCATAATCTCGTTAAACTTAGCTGACCCCTTACTATCAGAAGTAGCTAACGCATCTTTAATTGATTGGAACATTGAAGTATTAAAAGTACTCATACGCTAATTATAGCGCCTGACTACTAAACTTCAATAGTCTTTGTTCTATTATTTTAAGACCTTTTTTAGCTTTATGCTTTAACTCCTTTGAACTAAGGAACTTTGCTCTAGTCTGAGCATATAAATCATAAAATTCTGGAATGATCCAAGTTAATGTTCCGGTGCATTCCTTTATAACTGAATCAACACTAAGAGCGTGAATAAGGTAAAAATTAATTTTATGATTTTTCAAATGGGTAAAAATTATAGGTATAGAGTTAGGTGTATCAACGTTGGAATAATTTTTATACTGCGCTAAAGTTATTTTTTCCTCTTCGCAATAATCGTAAATAAATTTTAAGCATTCTTTTAATGTACTAATACATTCATCACTATCAGGATTCTGTACCTCTTTATCTCTACAGTAGAGAGAATAGCATTTTATAGCTTTTCTTGTATTAAAGAATGATAAATCAAAGTAATTATCCGGACCGTACACTTTATACGGGGCTATAAAAAAATCACTATAGTTAATATGACTGTATTTCGATAAGAGTAAGTTTAATTTTTTGAGGCTTACTTCATCTTTACTTTCCAATTTATCAAAATTTTGTCTCAATCTTACCGGCTTGTTTTTAGCCTTTCGAGAAGCATATAGGTAGCTATTGTATATGGACTTCTCTTTTTCTGTAATCATAAATCTATATCTGTATGGGAATTAAGGAACTTAGTAATATATTTTGACTTAGTAATGGATGGTTCGAAGTCTATAAATAGTTTAACTACATCAAAGTTAGTTTCAATGGTTAAAAGTTCCTTTAAAATATTTCGTACCTTTTCTTCTTGTAATACAAGGATAAAGATGTTTTGTAATGATAGCTTTTTTCCTTTTAATTGAGAGCAGAAAGTACAAAAGCATAAAAGTAGGTGTTCAGTTTCATCCTTTATAAGGGTGCTCGAAGGTGCTAGGTTAATATTTTTATTCAACATGGTGTAAATTGCTTAGTTAGTGCTGCAAACTTATTTGTTAATTTACCTCCTGCTGATGCTGAGTGTCCTCCACCATCACATAATTTTTTAGCTAGTAAACTTACATCAACATTGCAGTCTTTTGATTTTCGAAATGATACGGTTTTTGCTTTAGTATTTACAATAACACTAATATCAGCATTATATTTACTAAGTAAGAAGTGAGCTAATTCTCCTACAGCATAATCACCAAATGAGGCAATAACATTATAATCCTTTATTTTACCTTTAAATATATTGTTACTACTGATTTGTTCTTTAAATTTCTTAAAGAATAGCTTTATAGAGTTTTTTTGCTCGATAGTGTATGTGTCAAAGCCGTTATAAAAATTACTAATGAAGTTTTCTGTTTTAGGTGAGTTTAAATTATAATATACTGCATTCAGTTTTAAAGACTCGTTATTAGACTTATACCAATCATACCCATGTATTAAATCTAACAGCTTTAATTGCGCAGGAGTAAGATTTAAATGACTTTTAAATTTATCCTTTATAAGATTTACTACCGAAAAATAACTATCATCAATTATTACTTTCGATTTACTGTATAAGTTTTTATACTTACTATGATTTTTGTGACCATCAATAACTACAACATTATCTCTATCAACAAGTTTAATTTGATCTTCATTTAGATCTAAATCAACAATAAAGATTCTATCATAGTGGTCTAATGTATCTAACGCACCTTTAAATCGACCTGTAAATGTAGATTCTGTAACATCGTTAATATTAAACGTTTCAGAATTCTTATATAACCACTTCAATAATAGAGCTCCACCTGCTCCATGTAGATCTGTATCTGTCCATACCTGGATATTCACTAGGTATATTTATAAAAAGTTCCTTATTGTGCAAGTCCTACCAAAGCATTGAGGGTTTCGTTACCATCATCTTCAAACTCTACATCATCAGCTTCTTCAATAGATAAAGTACTATAGTCAATTCTCATAGCTTGAGTAGTACCTCTAGGACCATAACGATTTTTCATCATACCTAGTCTAATAATACCTAATTCTCTATCTTCTTCGTTCTGATAAATAGATACAATTACATCAGCAGTAGCAGCTAATCCAATAGACTCAGATATAGTAGCTAAGTCAGGATTTTCGGTATCAAAGCCAGATCTATTTAACTGAGTAGCCGATATAATAGGACATTCAAAGATATAACTCATAGCACGAACTTGCTCGGTAACATGCTTAATACGTTCATAGGAATTATTACCCATAGTAGAATGCATTAAGTTAAGATAATCCAAAACAATCGCATCTAACTTAATACCTTTATCTTGAAACTTCTTTACAAAGCCTTTTAACTGACTCGGAGTAATAGTCGACGGAGGAAATTCTTTAATAAAGAGCTTACCTTCTTCACTTTTAACTGCTTGCCTAATAGAAGGAGTATTAGTAGCTAGCTCCTTCATAGGAATTTTAGTTACGTTAGTACAAAGTCTACGAGCATAAAGTAATTCAGACATTTCTAAAGTTACCACTAAAACATTCTTACCTTGTTGAGCTATATTAGTAGCAATATTACCTAAGAAGATAGACTTACCAATATTAGTTTCACCAGCAAATACGTATAGAGATTTACCAGCTTCTAGAAAACCTCCACCCAACGTCTCATCTAACCATTCCCAATTACTAGGTACATGACGCTCATCTGAATTAATATCATCGATAAGTACATCGATATCACTATACAGATCTAAACCTAAGTCAGTTACTAGATTAATATTACAAGACTTTTCAAACTTATCTAATACAACCGAAGTATCTACTTTACCACTCGATACATCTTCAGCTACATTAAGCATAGTATGATATACAGCCTTCTCTTTAAGAAATTGCTCAGTGTTATCATACAACTCATCTTTATCTAAGTTTTTATCTATATCGTTAAAAGAAGTAACTAACTCTTTAAACGATTGCTTCTGCTCATCACTAACAAGATGAGATTTTATCTCTGTAGCAGTAGGTAGCTTATTACGCTTTTCGGAAAAGTCTTTAATAATAGTAAAGATACTAGCAATCGCTTTACTCTTAAAAAATTCAGGCTGTACAAAATCAGCTACAGAAGCTAGGTAAGTCCCATCAGTAAGAGACTTATACATTAAGACATTTTCGAAATAATCTAAGTCTAATTTACTCACAATAATATGATATATTCAATTATTTCGTTTTCCACTTATTCAAAAACCACTCTTGACCTTTGATAAACTCCTCATTAAAGGACTCTAAACCAGGTGAGTTATGTGTAACTAAAATATCACCTACTCCTACTTTAAAACCAGCTTTATTACATTGCATTGAATAATCTAAATCGTAGAAATGCCATTTAGATGGGCATGATTCATCAAATCTTATTTTTTGAAATACCTTTCTTTTGATAGCCATAAAAACCCCATCAATTATGACTGCTCTATTAGGGTAAGTTCCAAATGGAGTCATACGCTTTTTACCTTTATTATCTAAATGAGCTACTGCGCCATGTAAATTAGGCGAACCAAATCCTCCACCCATTAAATGCCATAACGCGGGTGGTTTTAAATTAACTTCTTTGGAACCAGCGCAGCCTACTACATCATATTTGTTAAATAGTTCCTTTAATTTATCTTCTGTAAAATTTTCTAAGATAACATCATCGTGAACTAATACTAAGCTTTCAACATTTTCCTGGATTGCGAAGTCAATTGCTTTATTATATACTTTATGAAGGGATTCTTTATTATTTTGTTTAAAAACAACAGTAGAATTTTCACTTGTCTTCCAAAGTAGTGTATCTATATCTTTACCTGCAGTAGCTGAAAATATCATGTTATAAATCATATGAATGAAAAGGGTGAATCGTGCTTAAACGTACACATCTTATTCCATCTACGAGTCTTCATATTAAGCTTCATTATCACCCCTTCCGGGAGTTCCTTTAATCCCTCTCCATTTAGAGTTGAGTAGTCACCGTTATTATTATAATGAAGTACTGAACCGGATCTTGCTATAAACACTTCATTAGTACTACAACAAACTATACTTAAAGCAAAAGTTCCAGATAAACATTCTAGAGTATCTTTAACTATCTTTTTAGTATTAATAGTTAGTTTATCTTTCTTATATTCAGCTTGCGTAAAAAACTCTAAAAGATTTACTATAGTATCAGTATCAACACTGGAGTATAAACTATATATTTTATTAAGCTTTTTATGATTGGTAAGAACACCATTATGGCTCACCAACCAGGTTAAAGTCTCAAATGGATGTGAGGAACTATAGTTCCAAACTCTTACAGATGAAGTAGGTGCTTGTACATGACCTAGATAATAAAAGGTATCAGGTTGATGAGTATACTTATCAAAATCTATATCACCTTTTTTCTTCTTAATATATTGATCATCGTCTGATAGACTTACAATACTGCTTGCAAAATTACCTCTTTGTTTATTAGCTTCATACAAAACTTCAAACATAGAAGTATTAAAAGAACCAAAGATAGCACACATATACTATTTTAATATATTACAGTTAAATTTCAATCTTCCCAGTCGAACTTAAATCCTTCTTCCCACATATATGAATAGTCTACATATCTACTCATAATACCATCTGGTCCTTCATCTCTAATACGTTCACTAATACGTCTCATTCTTAAAACCCATTCAGAAGGTTCAGCTATAGCTTTTCGACGTTCCTTTGGTATTCTCCAAAATAAATCAATATTACCATACTTGGTATCCTTAGCCAAACTATAGTCAGGATAATCTACACCATCAATAGTAAACCATTTTTTCTTCTTTTTCTTTGTCTTTTCAATGCCTAATTTTTCAAGAGTCTTTTTACCAAGTCCTTTTACTCTAAATAGATCGTCGTTAGTCCTAAAAGGACGGAAACCTATAATACGAGCTACCGTAGTTTTACCCACCCCTGGTAGTTTGCATAATTGTTTATCTGACATTTCATTAAAATCCTTATAATTCAGCTTCATAGGTATAAATATATTATATGAGTTCCTTTAATACTTACGACAATTATAACTCCTTTATTGATTTAATCAACAGAACAGAGGTGTTGGAAGAGAAAACTTACAAAGCTATGGTCAAAGGTGCTAACTTAGGACCTGAACTTAAAAAGTTTAGAACAGAAGATGGTAAAGGACTAAGTGCAACTTCTAGAATAAAAAACCTTATTCTAATTAGTGCTTTAGTACAAATGGATCTTTTAGATGATGATGTTGCTAAGACACTAAAAAGAAAAGCTACATCCTCTTCTTATATTACTAACACCTTAAAGGATTTAGCTCCTAAAGTTCATGCACAATTATTTGATGGTGACAATCCAGGTAGTGAAGAGGTTGTAAAATATGTTCAAAAGAATATTGAACAATTATTACCTTTTGCAGTTAAGAATGTTACAAGGGGAGAATATGAGAAAACTGAAGTTGATACGGAGGTACCAGATGATGTTGAAGCTAAAGAGTTAGAAGATGAGGTAAGTGCTGAAGTTCGTTTAGCTAAGGGATTGATTGATCAAGAAGCTGATAAAGTTGATCTACCGTTTGATGATGTCGATGTTAATATTGAAGCATTAGATAACAAAGAAGAAGTTGCTGCTAAGATTGTCGAGTTAATTAATACTACAAATAATCTTAAAGCAGAGCAAACAGGCGTAGGGTTTAATGTTGAAGGTCCTATTGGTGTATTTGGTTCTGAAGACAAAGTATTAGATCAAATGAATAGACTTATTACTAAATTCTTCCCTACTGTTAGAGAGGCTGAAATTAGAGTAACTCTTAATACGGATAGCCGAGAAGAAGATTATGAAGAGGGCCCTGAGCCCATTGAGCCAGGAGGTCCTGCTAATGAGTACGAAGAAGATATTAATGATGTGGAGGAAGAAGATAATGAGCTTGATGACTTCGATATTGGACCGCAGTCAGATGAAAATATTCCTGATGATTACGAAGATGTATTAGCTGCTCTTGTTGATGACGATAAGAAGAGACATGCTATGAAGCAACTTAACGGTGAAAATGAAGAAGGTGGAAAAACAAGGGTATTAGTCGCTTTTGGTCCGGATCATTCTCCAGAAGAGATGCAAGCTAACGTTGATCGTTATCTTGCAGCTGCTAAGAAGCTTGGTGTTAAGGCTAGAGCTGGTAAGATTAATGATGAGATTGCTGAAGTATACGTTGACGGTGGTCCTGCAAGTACAGAAATGAAACTGCTTGGTGATTTACAACGTGATATGTTACAAACTACTGGTTACTTTGGCGGTGACGAAAGACTTCAGAGAGAGAGTATAGTAATGCAACCAATGCTTGAGACACCCAAAACGGATACATCAGTATATCTTACTGAGCAATCAGCTTCTGATAAACGAAATAAAAAAACTGAAGTTAAAAATCAGTCATTTAAGGAAAGATATAAGCCAAAAACGCAATGGCAGTTAGAAGAGCTTAGACGCTACGGTCTCTAAGCACATTTAACGCATTCGTTTTCCTTATATAGTTCTTCAATCTTATCTTGCTGTAGATACTTAACTGGGTCTTTATAGCCTGCATTAACAAAGCCCTTTACCCTCATACTACTTGACGGTGTAGTAGCATCAGCTAGACCATCTTCTCTATCTGAGTAACAAGTCCAAGTATCGTTAAAGATAACTCCTAATCTAACACCTTCTTTAATAATATCTTCTTTAGACATTACAAGCAAAGGAGCTTCTACTTTAATTCTATTCTCTCTATTAAGATCAGTTACGTTATTTACTGTATCTACAAACTCTTCGCTACCATCCCAATAACCAGCTAGCGAATCTACTTGAGCAGCTCCATACCATACAGTATCAGCACCTACACTTTCAGCATAAGCAGAGCATATAGATAAAAACATTAGGTTTCTGAACGGTACATACGATACAGGTTGCGCATCACCAGCCATATTACTAATATCAGGATTATCGATATCTTTATTAGTTAAAGATGAAGTAGGAGATATGTCTCTAATATAGTTTACATCGAGAACCTTATTAGTTACTTTTAAATTTACCCAATCACCATATCGACTAGCAAAATTATCAAGTTGTTTATTAACACAACTAAGTTCACGCTTATGTCTTTGACCGTAATCAAAGGTTATAGTATGTATTTCTTCAAAGCCTCTATCTTGCGCCATATATAACAGCACAGACGAGTCCATTCCACCACTAAGAGTCAGTACTAGCTTTTTCATCATTAATTAAATCTTCTAATCCAAGTTCATCTGGAGCTTCTTCTTCTTCATTACCATAGGACCACTCTTTACCAATTCGGTCTTCTACTTTAGGTAGGATAGTCTCTTCCCATAGTTTAATATCCTTTCTCCAATTCTTATAATAACCTAGCTTAGTACCATCTTCAAGCTGATAAGTAGCGCCAGTTTGAATTACTGCACCAACGCCTACAGCTAAATCAACTAAACCATAGTATCTATCTAAACCAGAAGCAAAAGATAGATACATTTCACCTTCTAAGTATTGTTTAATAAATCTATTCTTACGAGTAAGAGCTCTAATAATAATACCAGCGTATTTTTTCTGACCGACTGCTAATTCACCATCAACAGTCTTACCTCCATCTGATTTCATAGGCTTTCGAGCTAACTGAACCGTAACAGATGGCAGATAAACACAAGACTTACCCCCAGGCATATTCTTTTCAATAGAAGGAAACAAAGCAGTAGGGTCATCGTATACATGATTAGTACAAAGGATGGTTGTTTGCGTTACAGAGCCTAGATTAGTACAAGTCTGCATTAAAGTTTTCATAGCACGGGCCTTAGTACCCATATCTGATGAAGTACTATCTTTACTCATACGACTTATTTCAAGTTCTGATTGAAGATTAGCCAATGAATCAATAGCTACAATAAACTTACCTTCGAGACCTTTTTCTTTTACTGTAGTAAGGAATTTAAACAGAGCGTTTCTAGCTTGCTCGATACTAGTAGTTGGAACGTATTTAACTTTACTAATATCTAAACCAAGTCTTTTAGCACCATCAGGATCAATAGCATTTTCAGTATCAAAAATTACTGCAGTAAGTCCATCCTCCTGAGCTTTAGCTAAAATCTTTTGCACAAATAGAGACTTACCTGTCATAGATTCCCCTGCAAGCATAGTTACCCTACCTTTAGGTATACCTCCTCTAATTGAACCTGAAATAATAGCGTTTAGTACGTACGAGCCAGTATCAATCCACTCACCTACACGACTGAGAACATTGTTATCTAAATAAGTAGCAAACGGGTTAATTTTATCTATATCATCTAATGCGCTAGCAATGTCTTTATCCATATATAAGATTATATTATAACCTCCTTATATATCAATAAAAAAAGCCCCTTTCGGGGCTTTTAAAGTGGGCTGGTGACCCTATATGTTAATAACTGCTAATCCTCATCATCAAAAAGCTTTACAACTTCACCATCACTATCCCCATTGTTAAGAACTGGAGGAGCAGGATTGTTAATATTTTCATACTGCTCAATAATCCGCTCATCAAGCTGTACATCAGACACCGCAATTGAGCTTTTATCAAAAGTCCAGTTATTCTGTTCTTTATCTTTTAAGAACTCCATAAAGATATATGGAAAGGATTGTACTTGAAGTTGTCCAGTTTGTTGATCTGGTTGAACATGAATAATGACTGGGTTGAAAAGAGTAATACTTTCTTTAGTATCTTTCTTTACCACGCCAAGAACAGTTCTGCCAATATGATCAACGATAGTTTGAATTTTTTTATCTGCCATGCTATAATTATAGTTATATTATTATGAATGCAACTACTGAAACCTTAAAGTATCTGCAATTTTAATTGCTTCCTCAAGTGCTTCTTTACACTGCTTTGATAGGTAAGTAGATTTATCTTGCGCGTGAGCAAGTGTACTTCTCATAACTACAATAGATTGTCTAATCTTTTCTAACTCAGGATTATTGTTACTACCTGAGCCATCATCTACGCCAACTATTACGTTTCGTAATATAGCTAATGTTTCTAAAATGCCTTTTATTTTGCCTCTATTAAAAGCAGGATGTGCGGTAGCAGTGTTATCTGTATCTGGGTTATCTGTATAACCTCCGGGTTGTAATGCCATGAGGCTATTTAAGCAAAGAGGTCGAATAATTCAACTTGTACATTTTCAGCCGGCTTACGAATTTTCCAGCCTACACAATCATAGAAACGTTCAATACCTTGAAAGAGAATTTTCTCAAACATTTTCTCATAGTCTACTTTAAAGATATCATTAAATTCTTTCGGATAGTCATACTTAAACCCTATACTATCTAAACCGTATTTATTAGGTTTTTCTACATACATATATCTTACCTTATCACCTGAGCTAAGATCTTCATATCTATTACCTGTACCAAGTTTATCTAATAGTAGGTTATAGAAGTAAGCTGACTTAACATGAATAGGCATACCTTTTACTGTACTAAATTCATTACAAGATACAGCATATTTTTCATATGACTTAACACCCATAACAAAAGCTAACTCTTGTGGAGATAGGCTCTTAAAAATATCATAAGTTTCATTTAGTATCTTATTAGTCTTAGTTAAAGATTGAGTACTAAGCATAGTTTCAATAATCTTCTTAGCGTAAGGCTTAATAGCATTAGGCATAGTTGTACGTACTACCTCAACACCAGTATACTTAAACTTATCTTCCTTAATACCTTCATCATCTAAAATATGCATTACATAGCGTTTCTTCTGCAAGAATACACCTACGTCAGCAATACACTCACGTTTAAATACAAACCGACTATCATGAGATAGCAATGACTTTTTAGCCCATTTCTCTACCCCCTTATTAAGATAATCCTCAATTTGTTGAATCTTACTATGAGTTTCTTCATGAATATCATCACCATCTAAAAACTTTAACCCTTTATTAACTAGAGGAGTAATAGATACATAAGACGAATCAGTATCGTTATAAATGATACAACCTTCTAACTCTCTATCCGAGATATCTGGTATTTCCTTTTTAATAAACTCTTTAATAAGTTCATTCGAATACTTAATAACTGCTTGACCAGTCAACGTTACAGACGACGCGATATCATCATCACCGATAGGAGCATTTTTATTGCCCATATAACCATAACAAGAGTTAATAAGAATTTTAATAACCATCTGCGAAGTATTAAGCCTTTCTACTTCATACTTAGCTTCAATATACTCCGGGGTATCCTTCTTAAGTTTCTTAAGTTTAGTTTTAGCTTTAAAAAGATCTTTCTTAATAACAACCCGTTGATTGTAATAGTATTCCAAAAACTCAGGTATAATACCTTTCTTCTTCTGAGTAAACAAGAAACCAGCCTTAGATAAAGCACATTGCTCGTCTTTTAGAAACTTAGCAAATGCAGGTCTATCAAGTTCAAATAGCTTACCACTTACATGTTGTATAACTACTTTTTTATCAGTAGTATTTTCTACTTTACCTATCTTAGTTTCAGGCGAAGTATTAAGTGATATCATCACGTTAGGATATAGAGAGTTAGCATCAAAAGATACCACATGATTCTTAAATCCATTTTTAGGTTCAGCAACATACGCACCAGGATTTTTACCAGTATCAGCATTGCGTAAAAACGTTGCAATAACTTCCCCTCGTTTTCTAGCTTTAATACATAACGCGCCATTAATAACACCAATAGTACCCATAGCACCTTCCAGGGTAGTTAGACCCACATAAGATAACTTTCGTAACAAAGGAACGTATTGCAGTTTTTCTTCTAACCGTACGAGCAGATTAACGTCTTGAATATTATAGTCAATAAAGGTATCCCAATCTTCATCAGATAGTGTAGCCAGGTTTGTATCACCAAAATCAATCTTTCGTTGACCTAATTCAACTTCACCAATAGCATCAAGTTTATATGATTCTCTCAACTTTAAACAAAAACGTCTATAAACATCGAGATAATCCAAACATGCAATACCATCAATATAGTAACGCTTTTGATCTTGACCAAACTTACCCTTAATAGCTCTAAAGTGAACTCTACCTAAAGGTGAAAGTCTATTAACGTAATTTTGACCTAAGATTCTCTCAATACGATTAATGATATAAGGTATATCAAAGAATTCTGAGTTCCACCCGCTTAAGATATCAGGATAATCATTTTCTAGGTATTCAATAAAACGTATAAACATCTCACGCTCATCTCTACAATGAACATAATTTAAGTTATCTACACCTTTACCATTATACGGCTTAATACCAAACGTATGAAACGTTTTAGTAAAGTTATCATAGCAAGTTATTACATTTACTACATGAGTAGGATTCTCAGGATCAGGAAACGTATCAGGAGAGTAGGTCTCAATATCTAACAAACACGTTTTAAGAGGCTGACTACTGAATTCATCCGCTTCGTTCTGCTCCCAATATAAGTCTAACAAAAACTGCTGAGCAGGAGGCATATTCTCAAACACCCTCTTGACATTAGACTCTCTTACGAAACGCGATCTATCGTAACTAGTATTAAACTTACGCTTGCGTACTGACGTACCGTAAATAGAAGTCTTTTCACCTGCAGGATTTTCAATATACAAATAAGGTTCAAAAGAACACTCATGCATCACTCTTTTACCATCTGTATCCCAAGTAAAGAGATTTACGCTACGGTTACGACCATTATAAACTACATTACGATAAGACATCTACCTTATTATAATAAGATAGTTCCTATCCTAATTCCACTTATTAAGATACTTTCTTTCAGTACTACCGAAAGGCGTATTGAGAGCTTCAAGATGACAGCCTATATTTTCTTCAACCTCAAGAATTCTATCTTCACCTATTTTTCTAAGTTTAGATATATTTTGTGTATATTTATTTTTCTTTCTCAATGTACGCTCAATTTTATCTTCTAACTCCCTTATACTACTGAAACGCAAACTTTCAGGTGCAGTACTGTAAGTTTCAATATCTTGACATAAGCAAGGTATACCTAGAATACATGACTCTATAAATTTAATATCAGATTTTGACTTATTAAAGTCGTTAGGTAACAAAGGAGCTATCATCATTTGTGCATCTAAATTAGCAATAAAAAATGGATAGTTGAGTAGATTTTGCCAAGGGTAAAATTCTATTTTTTTGCTTTGTACTAAGTCAGTAAGTTGTGGTGGAAAAGCGCCAACAAAGACCCACTGATATTTATTAACAGTTTTACGTATAAAGTCTCTCACCTTATACATATCATCTACTCCATTGGTCTTATTGTCCACATCATAATGTGCTCCTGAACCAGTATATAAAATTCGAGGCTTTTTCTTATTATACTCATACGCCCTTTCAATTTTTCGCTGATTAAAAGCATGACCCATCCAAAAGTTTGGAACAAAGTTTGGTATAGTGGTAATATTCTTTTGACCTGTTTTCTCTATGTATAATTTTTTCATAAAGTCACATGTAACAGTAACTTCATCTACCATGTTAATTATATCAATACAGTTTTGACGTACTTCATTATTATCAAAAGCAAACTTAAACTTATTATAATCAGGTATACATTCGCTAAATACAACATCATCAACTTCATATATTATTTTAAAGTCATACTGCTTTTGAACTTCTTTCAAAAATTTAATAAATTCTTTTTGAGCGTTTGAAGCTTGTCTTTGTACTTTTACAGCTTTAACATTTTGATACCATGTAGGCGTCGTAACCATAGCAGTAGTAGATTGTGACATACCATCACCACGGGCATTAATAATAGCTTCTGGCCATAAAATTCTCCAATGCCCGCATCCTGAATAATCAGCTAAATAATTTACATAGCGAGGTAATGTAGCTTCTCTTGGTTGTAATTTTTCTTCTTCCTTCTTGTTTAAAGGGTTACTTGTTTGATGATTTACAGCAAATGGTGATGCTATAGGAGAAGCAAAAGGAGATGGTCCTGAGATCATAATATATATAGTTTAAAGTTCTTTGTAATCTAGTCGCTTAGTAATACCGTTTTCCTTTTCAAGGTATATTACATCACCAGTAACTGCTTTAATAGATTCCTTTCTATGAGATATAACGATTGAGCATTCATCTAATTCTTCTACTCTATCTTGTAATATATGAGTAATCAATTCGATACCTTTTTCATCAAAAGATGAATCAAACAACTCATCATATATGGCTATATTATATTGAACACCGCCTTGTAATCTTCTTATATCAGAAAAAGTAAACAAACATGCTAAGTCAATAGACTTACGCTCAGCCCCAGAAAAGTTAAAATAAGAACATACTTTATTCTTTTCATTAAGAATTTCTTCTTCGAAATATTCATTAAAGATACAAATAGAGTTAGAATCTAATCTTCTAAGATAATGTAATAATTTACTATTAAGCAATTCTAGAAGCTTATTAACAATATACGATTTAACTCCTTCTTCTGATACTACATACTTTACAATATCTAATTTAGCTAATTCATCTCTGTATTCTTTAACCTTCTTAGCTAATTTATCTACTCGTTTTTTGGTATCAATAATTAATGAATCGAAATCTGTATCAGTAGATTCAATAGCTTCAAGATCACCTTCAAGTTCGACTTGCCACTTATCTAATTGACTTATTCTAAGCTCTATATTAACTTTATTTTGCTGTTGAAGCTTAGCATCAGATACCTTATTATGGCATTCATTTATAGCTTTGAGAAATCTATTCTTTCTTACTCTCAATTCTTTAAGTCCATCAGAGTAATATTTAATATCATCTATTGCTTCATGAATTGCAGTTTTAAGGTTTTCTTTTTCTTTAGCTATTAATTCTGCATCATGCTCTTCCATAGGTCGAAGACATACTGGGCATTTTTCTTCTTCAGTACCCATTTTCTTATATCTCTCTTTCCTTTCAGCAGCTAGAGCTTTATTACGAGCAACTGCTTCCAGATTACTTTCAATCCTTAAATCTTGATCTAAAACAGCTTCCTCTAATGCAGATATCTGACTTTCGACTTTAGAACTATTTGTTTCTTCAACTTTTTCTAGTTCTTCTTTAAGTTTTTCCGTTTCATGTATATTATCTTTTTGACGGCCTAGATATTTTTCCTTCTTTTCTTTTCTAGTTTGAAGTATCTTTTGCTTTTGATCTTCGTAATTTTTATAAGACTTTTCTATCTCTTCTAATTTAGTTAATCTCGTATCATGTTCACGAGATATCTCATTATAGTCTTGTCTTAGAGTGGCCAACATACTACTGAATACCTCCATACCAAAAATATCTTCGATAAACTTACGTTTTTCAATTTTATTTTTAGCCATAAACGGCACAGCATTATTAACAGTCATAATAACACAGTTTTGAAATATAGAAGGTGATGCACTTAACACATTATTAATATATGTAGTAGTATTTTTTATACTATCACGGGTCTTATCAACTCCATCCTTAAAAATAAGTACCTTAGAAGGAGAAAGAGTACGAATAATCTTAAAATTATTTTTACCTTTAGGTGAATCTACTTCAAAATCTAATTCAATATGAGTCTTACCATTAGTTAAGTTATTAGGTATAAGATCTTTCTTAAGTTCACGTAAAGTTTCACCAAAAATAGCAAAATATAGCGCATCAGCTATAGTACTTTTACCAATAGCATTTCTTCTATCAGGTTTATCTTTATTCTTACCAGTAATGACATGAAGACCCTTACCAAATTCAATAGATACAGGTTCCTCACCTACAGATAGAAAATTTACTATACTGAGCTTTTTAAAGTTTACTCTTTTCATACAATCCTAGAGTGTATCCTATTATCTCTTTTTTATTCTTGATATCAAGTAAATTCACAAACTCTTCAATAGCTTGAGGTATATCAATACCTGATAGATCTTCCTTATCAGCACCATCATCCATTAATCTATTGAAATTTATATCATAATCTACTGTTAACACTTCAGGTTTAAGTAGAGTCAGCTTCTTAATAAGAATATCCATATCAGCTTGTGATATATTCATATCAACCTTTAATTTAATAATATTACCAGCAAAATCATCTATTACTTTCTTAGTAATAGTCTCTTCTTTTACTAATTCGCTTAATGATACCTTTTTATATGTAGGAGATATGTTATTATATGTAAAATCATACTCTAGAGTATCTAAATCTAGAATATAATACCCCTTTCTATTACCGGCATCACCGAAATCCATTTGAAAAGGGTTACCTACATATAAGATAGTACCTTTACCGTACTTCTTTTCATGTCTAGTATGGAAATGACCGGATATGATCAATGGACTCTTTTTAAGTAGTTCTTTAACCTTAATACCTTCCTCACATACCTTGTAGGTATTCATCTTGAAAGTTTCTATCTCAAAATGACCAAAAATAACATCACTTTCAGGAATATCTTTTACTTTAGTATTCCAAGGGCAGAAGGTAATAGTACGATCAAACGCTTCTATAGTATCATGCCTATCTAAAATCGTTACATTCTTACGTTTCTTAAAGATAGACAAAGAATTAACATCGGTACGATGCTTATAATATATATCATGGTTACCAGTTATCGCGATAATATTAAAATCACATAATATATCTAATATATCTGCAGATACTTGCAGCGTATTAACTGATATTTCACTTCTATTATGGTGCCAATCACCACAAAAGATTATATCCTTGATATTTTTCCGTTTACACTCTTCTTTAAACCAGTGAGCCCATTCGATAGCATAATTATGCCAATCAGAACTGTTTGTATGAACACCTAGATGAAGATCTGAAAAAATAGCAACTCTTGGTTTACTAACTTTCAAAGGTATTCTCTTCGTCTATTGGTTTAACGTATACATGCCCATGGGTATTGGTCGGATCAGACATATAATCCTCGTAAACTCTCTCTTTATACTTAGTAACTGCTTCATGATGCTTTTTTTCTTTCTTAATTCTATTAATAAAAGCGTGGTATGCTATAGTAGTAAAATATGAAAAGGGATTAGTAGCCTTGTCAAAATTAAACTTCTTATATTTTAAAGCTGAATACATTTTAATTAATGCATCTCCTATCATATCATCTTTATATGTATAATTGATAAAAGAGGCATTATAACTTAGACCATAAGCAATCTTTTTAATGTTTTCAGCCAGATCATCTGTTAAAATATCGGTATCGTAGTACTTACGTAACGAATCTTTAAAGATTTTCGGCTCTATATAATATGGTTTTTTCTCTTTCGCGGCCATTATATTACATTATAATGTATGTTTACTATTTTTCAAGAATAATACTTTGGGTATACTTGATCTTTTCTTTTTCGTATATATCTTTTCTCTTTTCACTATGACGTAGTCCATATCTTAACTTATCACATATATCGAATATTATTAACTTGTTCTTACTAGCATGCTTACGTAAACCACGGCCAACTGACTGAACAGTTCGAATAAACGACTTTCCTCCAGCAGCAAATATAATATTATGTAAGTTCTTTATATTAACCCCTGTAGAGAAGATAGAACTCATAGCTATACATATAACATTATTATCTTTCTCCATTATTTTTTTAATTTTATCACGTTCTTCTACTTCTACCTCACCTCTGATAAAATAAACCTGCTTTTCTTTACTATTTTTTAAATATTCTTGTAATTCTAACCCATGTTTAATGTGATTTACTAAAACTAACGTGTTATTATCTAATTTCCTACATAATTTTGATAAAAAAGTATTTCTAAACGGGCTTTCATATATAAAATCTAATTCTTCTCTGTATTTATCGTCAGAAAGGTAACGTGGAGGTACTTTATACGCTAAGTTTAACACCTTTACATTAACATTAGCCAAATAATCCTCTAATCTTAACTCATAACTTGTTTTTTCATATATAACTGGTCCTAGTTTACCTATAATTGACCACTTATCTAAGTTGTTTTCTGGTAAAGTACCAGTGAATCCATACTTATTATGTGTTTTGATCTTAGATACTATCTTACTAACCTTGTTTGTTGCTTTTATCTTATGACATTCATCAACTATTAGTAGATCTATATACTTTAACCAATCATTATTGTCAAATTGACTCTGTATAATACCTATATTACATATAATAACATTAGAAGTTAGATCTGGTTTGTTTTTTCCCGTCCATTTAGTCATTTTAAATGTAGTACCTACATCATTAAACTCTTCATACGTTTGTGATACTAATCCTAAGTCGGGTACTAATACCATACACTTGAAAGTATCTTTATCTGGACAATTTTGAAAGTAATTTTCAATAAGTGCAGCAGTAGTTAATGTCTTACCAGCTCCTGTACCTAATACACAAGTACCTCTACCTATTTTTAAGGCTTTCTTAATTACTTCTTCTTGGTATTCTCTTAACTCTAATGTAAATTTCTTATAAAGTTCTATATCCCTACCTACATCTAATACTTTTTGTAGTTTATCAGTAATGTTAACATCAACTTTTATTTGTTCTTTAATAAGATACTGTCTTATATCCCAATATAACCCTAATTCACAAGCTCCTGTACCAGTTATAGCGTATTTTCTACGAGCTGCAAACCTACCTCTATATCTAGCAAATCTCGCACCATCGTTTTCAACACTAAAATGCTCTCTTATCTTATCAAACAGAGAACTATCCTCTGTTTTTATTAACAGCTTTCTATTGCTTGTATTATAATCAAAAGTTAACATTAGAGCTGCTCCATTTTATTGATATCAATAATATTTTTAATCTCCCAATGCATTTGACCCATAATCTTCTCCACTTTTTCTAAGTATTCGATAATAGAATCTTGTTCAGATATAGAATCATTAAGCCTACTAACTGAATCATGTCTTTCTGCAGCAGATTCTGCAGCTGATTGACTAATCTTTACTGGTGAATCAATAATAACCTTTTTAACCAATTCTTTTTTAAGTTGTTTTTTGTTTCTAATAAAAGAGTTACGATTAATCTTTGCATCCATTAAACGGGCAACCCAGAAATGCTTCTTAGCTGGTAATCTCATTTGAGATTCTTTAATATTGAAATCATCTAAATATAAATCTTTAGTAATTTCTTCAATATACTTCTTTAGCAATTCCATCTATCTATTATAAATATATATAGAATGGAATCAATAGGTAAATTCGAGAAAATCTTTCATAAGTTACTTGAGAGTAACACTGCAGGTGACGGTGGCTCTTTAGGAGATACAGCGGCTGTGTATGATCCTGCAGCAGGTAGAATATCTTCTAATGATGATGCTTATGCACCGGGAGACGCCAGGAGACCTAAAGTATTAGGTAAGGTAGTATCAAGGGCTGGTACTGTAGGCGGTAAGAAAAAGAAGAAAAAGAAAGAAGTTGATGGTCTAGATGGTTTATATTTATCTGGTGAGGATGAAGAGACATTACCTGAAGAGGATGCTGAAAAAAAGAAAGCAGATAGATGTAAACGTAAAGCTGATTCTGTTTATGGTAAGAAGACTTCTGCATATAAGTCAGGAGCTATAGTAAGATGTCGTAAGGGTAAAATTTGGAAAAAGAAATGACACAAAAAGAATTATTAGAGGCTAGTGACTCACTTAGACAGTGGTTTAAGCGCGGTGGTACCGATCCGAAGACGGGTAAAAAGTTTAAAGGATGGGTAAATTGTAAGACAGGAGGACCGTGTGGTCGTAAGTCTAAAAAATCTGGTGGTAGTTACCCTGCGTGTAGACCTACTAAAGCGGCATGTAAAAAGATTAAAGGTAGAATGTATAAAAAGAAAAGTTCAAAGCGTGTTAACTGGAAGAAGAGTGAAAATGCAGAGGATGTGCATAAGCCTGTCAAGCCTGGTATACTTAAAAATAGATTAGGTAAGCTTTCATGTAGTAAAGTACGTGGAGCTAAAGGCAAGCTTAAAAATAAAGGTACCCATTATGCTAAAGCTTTACAACGTTATTTAAATTACCATTGTTAAGCATAAATACTGTTATGGAATTTGATGATTTAGTTGACGTCTACTTGGAAAAATACGTTAATGAGGGTAAAAAAGGACTTACAGGTTTAGCTTTACTTGCGCAACAGGAGCGTGGTGAGAAGGTTGGTAGAGATGGTAGAGGTTTAGGTCCTGATTCAAGAGAAAAAGATGATAAGATTCAAGCTGCTCTAGATAAAGGAGACATTGATGAATCAGATGCTCGTCAAATTAAACGTTATCGTGAAATCCCAGAAGAAGATGCTGAATATAGAGGGCGTAAGGTAAAGCTTAACAAACCTACGAGAGGTGACGTTAAGAAGTTTAAAGTATACGTTAAGGATCCTAAATCAGGTAATGTTAGGAAAGTAAACTTTGGACATGGAGGTACTTCTGCTAAGAGAAGAGGTGAAAAGACTATGAAGATTCGTAAGAGTAATCCAAAAGCTCGTAAATCTTTCAGAGCCAGACATAATTGTGACAATCCTGGTCCAAAAACAAAAGCTAGGTATTGGTCTTGTAGAAAGTGGTAGATTTAGGTCATTGGGAGGGGGTTCTAGAAGAAAACGCTGACCTACCTTACGGTTTCATTTATAAGATAACTAATCTTACTAATGATAAGAAATATATTGGTAAGAAACAATGTCAATCTATTAGAAAGCGTCCTCCTTTGAAGGGTAAGAAGAATAAACGCCATGAAAAAATAGAAACCGATTGGAAGACCTACACTTCATCATCTAATGGACTTAATGAGGACCTTGAAACGTTAGGTATGGATAGTTTTAAGTTTGAAATACTTAGATGGTGTGATTCGAAGTGGGAGTTGAGTTATTACGAGGCTAGATTACAATTTAAAGAAGAAGTATTACTTCGAGATGACTACTACAACGGAATTATCAATGTTAGAATCGGGGGTCGTAAGGGACCTAGTACGTGGATTTGAGTTTATTAACTTTAATAAATGTTTAGATAGGTCTTTTAATGAATATCTACTCTATATTAATGAAAATGAGTTAAAACTAACAAGAAAAGATAAGAATAAGCTCGGAGTACACTTTATTATTAAGGAATTAGTAAGAATATGTAGGGAAACTAATAATAAAAAGTGGTTTTACTACAAAACTAATAGTAAATCCATTGAACATACTCTAGTTAAGCGTATTTTTAATGCTTTACCTACTAATATTACATATAATGATGAAGACTTTAGTACTTTTCTAGATGATCGTGACTATATGTCATTTAATAAAAAAGATACTTCAGCTGTTTCGTTTTATAAGTTTAGATTATTCTTAAGAAGGTACGAACTTCAGCAAATTGAAAAGGAGTTTCTAACAAATATAAATATAAAACTCTCTTTATTGCCATAAATATATACATGAGCAAGTTTCTGAAGTTGATAGAAGAGAACAAACCAGGAGAAGGACCTTTTACTGTAGAATATAAAGACAAAGACGGTAATTTAATGGCAACAGTTACGTTACCTAACGATGTAGGTTCTTCATATGAAAACTTCTTAAA
>Ga0209336_10000392_pt1 | contig 22699 bp, 31 predicted proteins | sample LinPmetageLP32_FD_184042 | JGI IMG/M metagenome (GOLD analysis project Ga0209336, IMG submission 184042) | Marine viral communities from the Pacific Ocean - LP-32 (SPAdes) (version 2) | ecosystem: Environmental > Aquatic > Marine > Oceanic | place: Pacific Ocean | collected 2009-08-23
GTGTGAAGCACTTGTAACAGCTATAGCATATTTATGTCCAACCATTTTAGCAAACTTTTCTTCAAACTCTGCAACTTTAGGACCTTTACCCCACCATCCACTTTCAATTACTTCAGTTAATGCTGCTATTTCTTCTTTACCACCCTTTGGTTGCAGTACAGGCAACATTTTTTCTCTTATATCCATTATATTCCCTCTCCAAAAGTTTCTATCATATTAACATTATCATCATTAACCATAATCATTCTACCATCCTTACAATGAAATTTAGTAAATTTACCTGTTTCGATAGTGGAAGCGATTATACCTTGAATTGTTTTTCTATCACCACCTTTAAAGTGAATTATTTGAGTTACATACTCACCTTCTTTGTTTACTGATGACAGTAAATTAGTTTTCATCTCATTCCAATCTTTTTTCATTTTTAATCCTCTTTCATATAAAATGTTTGTGTTTTTACATCTTTAACTATTATGTTTGTAACATCTGTAATTGGGTGGTCTGAAACCACGTTACCTCTTGCACACTCATATATGTATTTTGAATCCAAATAAGTACTACTTAAATATCCTATTTTATTTTCTCCAAACGCCACGTTGAACTTATAGTTATTTAATTGTGGAAATTCATTTCCCCAACTACTCATACCTTTATTACCTCTGTAAACATAAGTACCTTCTTCATTTTTTCTTGGGTAATCATAAGCTTCTTCTCTTGGTTCAAACCCGCCTATTTGTTTTACATCACTATATTTTATACATACAAAACTAGGTCTAACAGTTTTAAGTGGAATTGCTCCTTTGTCAAAGAAATGTTTATTTTTATTCATAACATAATCAATTCTTGTTTTGTTATCAAATTCTTCCTTTATTCCAATTTCAATAACTTTGTTTGGGTCATATGAATTTTCACCATAATTCATACAATTTCCAATAACTTTATGAGTTTTCAATCCTTCAATACATAATGGTATAAAATCAAAACTTTTTAAAACTAAATCATCGTGTAAGAAAAAACAAATTGTATCATCCTCTAAGTCTAAATATTCTATAGCTTGTTGGTAAGCCCCATACTCTTCACCCCCATTAAAAAATAACTTATGGTCAAATTTATCTTTTATTTCATCAGTTGGTTCTCTGTGACAAGACCAAAATACATCAACAGTATCTTTGTTTTGTTCTTTTAAATCATACAAACCATCTATTAAACTTTTACGATTCATATGCCAACCACAAATTATAAATTGTATTTTCATTACCAACTCACCTCCCAATCTTTAAATTCATCTGCTATACAATCAATCTTGTAATCTTTTCTACCACCCACATTCTCTTGTATTTGATTCTTTGCAGTGTTTCTAATACCATTTAATCCATGAGTCAACAAAAGATTCTCACCAGCATTGTTACCTTTTCTAGCTTCAGATTCATTATGCCATATATGAAGATTCATTTGTGATAACACAACAATTGCTCGTACGTCTTTTCCACTTAATTGAACTCCACCATCTTTTAATATCATATCTATATCGTGAACAATATCCTTAATTTCCTGTCCATATTCTTCTTTGTGTTCTGTTATGAATACCTCTTTTAACTGTATGATAGACAATCTATCCACAAGTTCAGCTAATGTTGGTAAGTATTTTCTTTTTTTCATTTTTACCTCGTTTGTAAATATGGGTCTACACCCTCATTTGTGTTAAGTATTTTTGTTGTTGAATAGTCACCAATCCTATCAAAGAATATAAGTTTTTCAGTCCATTTTTTACCGATAACTTTTCCATCTTTCCAATCTGAACCAATTATCATTATGTGAGGTTTTATCCATTTAATTGTGCTTTCCAATTCATCTGTTGAGTCAAATGGTATAACCTTGTCAATATAAATAATTGAATTTAACATTTCTATTCTGTCATTCAAACAATTAATAGGTCTATCGTTTCCCTTGTCTTTTTTAACTTTTTCGTCAGTATCAATACCAACAATTAATTCTTCTCCAAGTGATTTAGCATATTTGAATAATTCTATATGCCCTCTATGTAAAATATCAAAACATCCATTAGTCCATACTCTCATTATTGACTATCTCCTTTCATAACTCTGTAACTATCTTCATCAAAGTGTTCTGTTGATACTTCGAATACTACACCATCAGTTAATGCTTCTAATTGATGTGGTTGTCCGACTCTTTGTCTAACTACATCACCTTTATGTAAAACTTCTTCATTAAGTTCAGCTGTTTCTGTATCAATCCACCTATATAAAAATTCACCCTCATTTACATACCAAGTCTCATCTTTAATTAAATGATAATGCATTGAAAACTTACAACCTTTTATAAACTTTAGAAGTTTACCACAATACATTTCATTGTTTTCTATGATAATTTCTTCTCCCCAACCTTTTGGAACTTTACAACCTTCACATACTATTGGTTTAATCTTATGACCCATTATATTTCCTCTATCCTTTTTGTTTTATCACATATGAATAAATCATATGATGGTTTCTTTTGTGTTTCAATTCTTGTATACTTACAGTCCCACTTGGTTAGTTGATATTCAGTAAATGGTTTCCAATTCAATCCACTATGTCCACCACGAGCTGTCCAATAAACTATTTCATTACCTTCATCATATAGTTTATTTATCTTATCTATCTGTTCTTGTCTTGGTTTTGAACTATGGTAATCAGAATTTTCTGTATGACATATAGTATTATCTATATCTACATAAATTATCATATTGTTGCTACTCCGTGTTTTTGAACAACTATTGTTGCACATTCTTGTGCATAGTTAATAGCTGATTTAACATTTTTAGTATTCATGTATTGATATGCAAATCCTGATAAAAATGTATCTCCAGCTCCTGAATAATCCTTTACACCATCAACTTGTGGAACAGAATATATATTATCTTGATACTGACAACCATCAGAGCCTCTGGTAATTATTAACTTATCATTAAGTTTTTTATCATCAACATATCTTTTAGTCTTTTCATATTCTTTTTCATTTATTTTAACAAAGTTAACATCATACATCCACTCACCTAAAATTTTCTTCGTATCTAAAAAAACATTATCATTGTGTTCTATCAAAAATTGAATATCGGTTTCGGTTAAAAAACCTTTGCAATAATCTGATATTATCAGTCCATCAAAATAAAAATCCTCGTAAATATTTTTTTGTATTTTTGAAATAACATCACTTGAAACTCTTTCTGTAAAATCGTTTTCATCTACTCTCAACAACATAGCGTTAGTATGTGCATCCACATATCTTATTTTTTTAATATTGTTTGGATTTGTTATTATTTGAACTTCAGCACCCATTTTTATTAAATTGGATTTAACATTTTTAGCCATACCACCATTCTTAATTGTTTTAATTGGATTCAATATTGGAACAGGAGCTTCAGGACTTAATCTGTTACACTTACCATATATGTGCACATCTGTACAACCATCACCTATAACTAAAAACTTAATCATTTAAATCCTCTACACTTTTAAATTTAGTTTGATTTTCACCCAATGTGTATAAATTATGTTCACATATTTTGTGAAATTGTTGCCAACGAGTATTTGATTTTCTTTTTTGTTTTACATTTTCAAGATGTTTTTCACCTAAAACATATTCTCTTTTCATTGGATGAACTCTATTGTGAACTTTTAGTATGTTTTTTATAATAAATTGAACATAAGCTCCACCCATTATAATTTTACACATTCTTTCAAAAGAAGCGTCTTCACCACAAGCGTAACAAGCGTGTGGTATGTTAACTCCCGCTCTTATTAAATCTGATGATATAATTAATAAAGAACCATCAAATTTTGGTTCTTTTGATATTCTTATATCTAATTCATTTGTTTTTGAATTTATCTCATTCATTTCATCAATAGACATTGTATACCAAATACTTGATTTATCAGTTTTCCAACCCTCCTCTTTCATATCATAAAACTTAGAATTAGAAAAATCATTATGTTCCAAAATACCCCAACTTTCATCCCACATTTTTCTTGTACCAAATGTAGTTATATATCTGTTGATATTATTTTGACTAGCATAATCAGACAAAGTATCTAAGGTGGTAAAAAGTTCCATTGGAACTAAACAATCACTCTCACCCCAAATTATAAAATCAAAATCATTACAATTATTATAATTTAAATCTCTACGATAACTACCTATTGTATATATGTTATTGTTGTCTTCATAAAAAGTGTATCTAACATTTACACCAGATGACCTTAACTTTTCAACTTGATTTATAAATTTTACTTTTATCTCTTTAATTGTAATTTGATTTGTATCTACCTTCTCAAAATATTCTGAAAAATTAAATAGAAAATCAACAGTTATATTATCTCTATTGTCTATCTGACTAATAGCACTATGAACACTTTCTACAAATTCTGAAATCATTTCAACTTCATAAAACATAACATGTGTTCCAATTATATATTTTTTATTTAATTTCATTTAAAACCTCTTCAGCTGCGTCTACACAAGTTCCTATTTTACCAGAGAACACATTAAGAATATTATCTGTTTGTTTTTCAACCAAAGTAGGCCTCGCATCATCTTTATCTCTGTTGGGTAACACAGTTCTAAATGTAAACATAGAACCAATGTGTTTCGCCTTTTCTATATCTTTAAAAAACATTTTAGCTGATTCAATAAATTTATCAATATTAGTTATTGATGGGTTTTTAACAATTCCTTTATTTAACAAATCATCAAACCTTTTATCGTATTCAGGAAACTTACCAACATTAGTAGAGTGAATAGCGTGAACTACATTTCCCATAACATGTAAATCCGAATCTCCCAATGGGTCAATACACATAAAAGGCCCATCCATTATAACAACACTCTTATTTTTATATTGTTCAGGTAACTTAAGAACTGGTTTCTCACACAACTCAAATTGATAATCCTTTTGTTTATCTTCTGATAATAATTGATTTAAATTTGCATATGTAGAATTTATTACATAATCATCATCTAAATCAAAAACATCATAATTATTATTTAAAACTACATTTACATTATATTTATTTAATTTATCCCAACAAATTTCTTTTAATTTTTTGGGATTAAATAAAAACTCATTTACTTTAACTACTAAATCTACAACATTTTCATGTATAAAGTCAAGCTTTTTTTCTGTATATGGTAAATTTATTTTATTTAAAAATGTCCAATATTGTTTTGCATTAACTTTACTATCTTGTTTTGCTATACAATAATAATGTTCAACATTACCATTAATGATAGAATCACCATATTCTTGTAAAAAAGTATTCTCACCATTTATTGAAGATTGTGCAGTTTCTATACTTCTCGGATAATGATAACCCTTATGTAATCTGTATTGATTGATGTTAGACGCTTGACTAATTATATCATCATTCTGTTCATATAGAGTTACATCATAACCCTCTTTAGCCAACTTCCAAGCGGTTGTACAACCAAATATACCACCACCTATAACATTTACATTTTTATAAATTCTTTTTTTAAATTCATCTATTGTTTTACTTACAAACAAACATTGTTCTTTATTTAGGTTATAATCTACATCATCATTTAATACTTTTTCAATCATTTCATATAATGCATCGTTGGTATGTTTACTAAAATCTATATCTGATACTGAATGTTGAGTATTGTTTTTACTTTTTCTATCGTATAAAAATTCAACTTTAACTTTATCAAACTTAGTTTTAAAATGTAAAGTGTTTTTTTTATCTATAACACTTAAAGATTTAAGTTTTTTTACTCTTAAAAATGGATGTAGTAAATATAAATCGTGATACATTAAATTATAAAAAGAAGCTGGTATGTAATCTCTACAATCAGTTCTACCATATTTTTTCCAAATAGATTTTATATGACTTGGGTTGTGAGAATAACGATTAAATAACTCATTAGTTTCTTCTCTGTAATTAAAAACATCATCAACATACAACTTAACATTTTTCATTTCTGCTAATCTAAATAATTTTTTAGATTGTTCATATGTTGGTGTGAGTGGTTTTTCACAAAATACATTTTTACCAGCCCACAAACATTTTTTAACTATTTCATAATGAGTGTTATCAGGTGTCGCTACAAAAACCCAATCTACATCTTTTAATTTAGAATAATAATTATCTTTACTTCTACATATAAATTCTACATCAAGAGATAATTTTTTAATTTTTTCGTGAAGTTTTTTACCCCAATAACCATAACCTATTAAACCTATTTTATTCAACTAACTCTCCATATAAATGTTCATAAGTTTTTTTCATCCAATGCATAGTTAAACTAGCGTCGTGATTATTAGGTATAGCGTTGTAATGATAAATCCATCCAACTTTTGTCATAGTTAATTGTTCGTCTAATATTTCTTTTCTTGGTAAATCACACATATTATATTCATATGGTAAAAGATTTAAATCTATATTTTCAATTTTTAAAAGATACTGAATTACAGATTGACAAGTTCCAACATGAAAAGTTTCTTGTATTTGATTTATTTTATCAGAATTTTTACTATAAAAATCTAAGAAACTATTTATAAATTTTTTATGAGATTTATTAAAAATTAAAAAACCAGTGTTTATATATTCATTTACACCAAATGGTATTTCTATATCTGGAAATAAATGTCTATGATAATTTTCAATACTTCTACATATCCAATCATAACATCCTTCATTATGAACTGCTGTAAATTTACCACCCGTCATTTCAAAAAAGTTTGGTGTGTCTGGATGTATTATTGTATCTGCATCAACCATAAGCACTTGGTCGTAATCTATACCACTGTTCTCTAATATATCTAATACATAATACCTTTGCCAAGTTATTTTCATTTCACTGACAGGACAAATTGGTTCATCCATTATTACTAAATCACAATCATTCTTTTCACACCATTTCTTCCAACTAGCTATTGAATATTTATAAGGTAAAGAACGAGTAGCTCTGCTATCATCTTTTATCCAGGGTATAAAAACTATATTTTTACTCATAATTACTCCCCACTAAATCCCAAGTTTGTTTCATTAAACTTGTTCTTTCATTTTTTGGTATACCATTGTATTTCCACACATAACCATATTTTATAAAGTAAGGTGTTTTGTCTTCTTCAAGTTGCCAATTATGCATAAACATACTTTTTCTGTGCATATGAGTTAAATTGTACATAAATGGTAATGATGTGTTTACATCTATATTTTTAATCTGTAACCAATAATTGAATGGTGTTTGGTCTGTACCTTTTACAACTTCTTTGTCTTGTAAACTAATTAACTTATCTTTATTATCATAATAAAATTCTTTTAAAGATTCAAAAAATTCTTTATGATTTTTATTTATAATCACACCACCAGCATTAATATAATTATTTACTATATATCTATCTGATAAATCGTGGTTGAATTGTTTAAAAAATTCTTTATAACCAACAACACTTTGATGAATCCAACCCCAATTATCTTTATCCAACCAAGCTGTCATTCTATCATCACATAAGTCAAAGAAGTTAGGACAATCCCACTTCACAATAGAACAAGCATCAACTAAAAATATTTTATCATAATCAATATTGTTTTTTTCTAATTCATCATATACATCAAACCATCTTTGCCAAGTAACTCTAAATTCTTTTAAATCATTTTCTGATGGTTTATCATAATGATAAAAAATACAATCATTTTTTTTACACCAATATTCCCAAGATTTTTTAGAAATATCCATCCATTCGTAACCACCATATTTTTCAACCATATTTGGTGCTTTATTTTTAACACCAGTCCAAAACACTACGTTTTTCATACTGTATTTCTCCAATAATTTAATAAATCATTACAAATGTCATTCATTGTTTTTTTAGACTTCCAATTAAAATGATTCTGAAACTTTACAGTACAAGGTATTTGTAAAGTTATATCTGTTGGCCTTAATCTATCTTTATCTAATTCTTTTTTAAATGATTTGTCTGATTTAGATATTAAAATATCAAGTGCTTCACCCACAGTACAAGTTTCATCACCACCTATATTATAAATTTCACCATACTTATCACTATCCGAACATAACCAATATGCTTCTATAGCATCATCAATGTGATTGTATGTTCTAACTGAATCTAAGTTTCCGTGTTTAACAACATAGTTACCACTCTTCTCACCTTTAGCAATTTGATAAGCGAATGAAGATAGAGCAAACTCCTTACCTCTACGAGCACCCTCGTGACTAAACATTCTTGTTGTTATAATTTTCATACCATAAGCATTATAATAATATTGTGACATCAAATCGTGTCCAACTTTAGATATGGAATATGGATTAGCAGCTCTGATAGGATTAGTTTCTCTGATTGGTATTTCGTCTTCTTTAGGCATACCGTAAACTTCACTTGTTGATACACTAATAATTGTTGGATTTAGTTTATTTGTTTTTATTGATTCAAATAAATGAGTAGTTCCTAAAACATTTGTGTGTAAAGTTATAATTGGATTTTTAAAACTTGATTCAGGAAAACTTTGTGCTGCAAAGTGAAACACTTTATCAGGATTAGATAATCTAACAGCTCTATCCACACTAGCGTAATCAACTAAATCTCCACTAAACAATGTAACTCTTGGATTATCAATTAAATGGTCAATATTTTTAGTATCTTCCATCCATCTTTTGAAGCCATAAATGTGGTCATCAGTGTGCTCTAAAATGTAGTCTGCCATATGACTACCAACAAAACCTGTTATACCTGTGATTAATATATTCATTGTAACCTTTTTTATATATATAAATATATGGAATTAAGTGGAAACATCCAAATTAATTTTTTTTCTTTTTGCAGATTCACCAACTCTATATTCAATATTTTTCTTAACATACATAAGTAATAAATTTGTTCTAAATTTATCACTTTTATTCGTATCACTTCCGTGTAATATAAAATTATGTAAAAATGTTATGTCACCACTCTCAGCTTCTAAGTTTACTTTCTCACTATGAAATGGTGGTTTGTGACTCTTAGGATATGCATATATACATCCATTTTCTTCATTAGTATCATCTACGTGCACTAAAACATTTAAAGTGTTACCAAAACCAGCTCTTGTCCAAAAATCATCTTGATGTAATGGAAAACCATCTGAGCCAGGTTGTTTATATCTTAATTGACTTTGAACAGCGTCATAGTCACACCCAAAAATCTGTTCTACAATTTCATTAAGTTTTTTATCAAAAATTAGTTTTTTAGTTTCTTTTGATTTTTTGTGTGGATGAATCATATCAGAATATTTATCATCTGCTATGTCCATTAAATCTTTTTTAACTAAGTCCATTTGTTCTTTTGTAAAAAAGTTTTTAATCGTAAAAAAACCATTTACATTATATTCTAAAATATTATTTGTCATAATTTTCTTTATACCATTTAATTGTTTTTTTCAATCCCTCTCTTAGGGATATTTCAGTTTCAAACCCAAGTTTGTCTTTAGCCTTTGAGACATCTAAAAGTCTAATTGGAATCATAGATGGTTTATCAGAATTATAAGTAACATCTGTATCATATCCCTCAAGTTCCATACAAGTAAACAAGATGTCATTAACAGACTTTCCGACACCAGAACCAATGTTAAAAATATCATAACTATCTACTTTGTCCATTACAACCATACAAGCTCTAACAAAATCATCTATATGTATAAAGTCTCTTATATCTTTTCCATCACCCCAAACTTCAATTGGATTTTGTTTATTAACAACTTTCATAATTGTAGCTGGTAAAACATGTGACCTATTGTCAAACTTATCATTAGCACCATATATGTTGGCTGGTCTTAAAACAATACATTGCATTGATGGACTTAAAACTTTAGAATACATTTCACATAATTTTTCTGTATATCTTTTCATCCAACCCACTGCAAAATACTTTTCATAAATATCACCAAAAGTAAACTCATCTTCGTGATTAGGTTTTTCAGCTGTATATGGATATACTACACTACTACTCATAAATATAAACTTTTTTACTTTTGCTTCATAAGAGGCTTCCATCAATTGTGAGTTCATTACTACATTTGGTGTTACATGCACCAATGGTGTAGATGACATTACATGTGCACCTGATGTATTAGCTGCACAATGAAAAACTATATCGACATCTTTTGTAATATCTCTACAAAAATTAAAATCTAATAAATCACCTTTTATTAATTCTACTCCACTATATTTATTTTTTAATTTTGTTCTATATGTAGCTCTAACATCATGTCCTTCTTTTTGTAAAGCTTCCACTAAATTAGAACCAATCAGTCCACTAACTCCTGTGACTAATATTTTCATAACATCTCCTCTATTGATTTTTTATAATAACCAAATTTACCATCTGGTTTAAATTCAGCTTTCATTCTTCCAGCTCCAACATAACCATCAACAAAATTACTAACTGGATTTATTCTGACATCTATTGAAACTCTTGAATCATTTAATCTTGGTTTGTTGGTGTGAATACATAAGGAATTAAAAACAAAGACACTGTTTATATCTGAATCTACCTCGAATGATAACTCATCACCTTTTTTATTAAACTCTATATCATTAATAGCCTTATCTATAAATCCACTTACATCATTATTACACTCATTGAACCATTGTTTACTTTTATCAAAATCAATTACATTAAAACCTGAATTTTTATTTTGAGTTAGTGAAAACCATATGTTTAACTCCTCAGGTGGATGGCCATAAAAAACATCGTTATGGTATCTCGGATAGTGATGTTCATTTTTTGCTTTAGGACAATGAACTCTTATTGTTGGTGTCGCTTGAAAGTAAAAATTAAAATTTAAAGTTTTATATAAATACTTTATAAATGAATAGTAGACTTCCATAAAAGAATCATCTACATCATATAATTCTTTTGTGATGCCATTAACACCAGAATTAAAATCATAATCCAACAAAGAATTGTCTAAAATTTCATTATGTATATTTTCTAAATACCAAAATTTATCTGATACAACTTTTTTATTTTTCAATAATCTAATTATATCTTTTTTAAAAATTTTATTCCAATTAGATTTTAAATATGTGTAATCTCCATCACACAAATCATATATCTTATTTGTTTTTTGCCAAATACCATTCAATTGTATTTTCAATCCCTTCTCTCAACGATGTTTGAGCTTTGAAACCATAACTCTCAGCTCTTGATGTATCCATAATTCTTTTCATATCACCCATTGGTTTTGTTTTGTCCCATACAATTTCTTTATCAAAATAATCAGCTACAATCTCTGCTATCTCTCTGATAGTTATACCTGTCCCACTTGCCAAATTAACTGGTTCTGTAACTTTATTATCAACCATATGTATCATACCTTTAGCAACATCTTCAGCGTAAATTAAATCTCTAATTGGTGAACCATCACCCCACACTTCAAGTTTATCGTTCTCTACAGCTTTTTTAATTAATGATGGTATTACCATTGACCACTTACCAAAATCATCATCTATTCCATACACATTGGCTGGTCTTACGATTGAACATTTATTCCAATTATGTTGTTTCATATAAGATTGAACATTCATTTCACCAATTCTTTTAGCCCAACCTGCTTCCCAATCGTGTTCTGATGGGAATGTTTTCCATACATCATCTTCTTTAAATACTTCTGCTGGATGATAAACACCAACTGAACTTGTGTATAAAAACCATTCTACATCTGCATTATAAGCAGCCTCAATCATATTTGCATTGAATTGTATCATAGGAACACTAAAACTAGCAGGTTGTTCCATAGTTCTTTGTGGTGAACCCTTAATACCAGCTAAATGAAATACTATATCCATACCATCACAAGCTTCTTTACAATCTATTCTTTCTCTTAAATCATATTCTGGTAAATCTGCTATATGTACATTTGCACCTTTTTGTTTAAGTAACTCAACTAATCGTTTACCAATCATACCATTACCACCAGTGACTAATACATTTTTATTTATCATTATAAAAATCTCCACATTCTATTAATAATGTTGAACCATCTCTTTCATAAGCTTTTTTAAACTCTGTAAATATATCTTCAGGTTCATCTAACATTACAACTTCAACTTCCGTTAACATTTCTTTAAATTGTTTCGTATAATCTTGTGTGTGTTGTACTCCACCATTTAGAGGATTAGTAGAACCTATTGATGTTCTTAATATAACTTTTGGTTTCCAATTGTTTTCTGTCATCACTTGGAATTTATCTAAATGATTTACAAGTGCATCCATAGACCTTAATAAAAAATCAAATCTTGGATAACAACTAATTGGTACATAACCTTCAAGTGCCATACCAGTAGACATACCCATTTGAATTTCTTCAAAAACAGGAAGTTCTATTCTTTTATCTTCTGGTAAAGTTTTTAAAGTATTAAATATAGCATTACCACTATATGATACTGATTGTCCAAGAAAAATAGTGTTATCTTTTTCTGATAACCATTCCATTGACCTTATTAATTCATCTTTATATTTCATATTATCTCCTAAAATAAAATCCAATTACCAGTTCCGTGATGAGGAAACTCCCGTTCATATTCATAATAAATTACATCATCAGGAACATCTCTTTTAACTCCACCCCAAGTTTCATCTGTTGGTGTGTTTGTACTCATATTATTGTCTTCAACTACAAATTGTATTGGTAAGTCAAAGTTTTTAGCATATTTATAAGCCTCATAAAAGATACCACTTTCAAATGTCATATCTCCAACAAAACACCAAGTCTTTCTATCACTACCACTTTCTTTTTGTGCTTTAGCTGTACCTAACGCTATTGGAATAATACCACCCACAATTGAAGATGTATAAAGTTTTGGTTCTTTTGAATAAACACTCATACTTTTACCACGAACAATTAAATCCATAAGTGTATCTCGTGGAACTCCGTGTAATAGTGCATGATAATGATTTCTCCAACTAGCAAATACCCAATCATCTTTATGAACATATTGGAATATATCTATTAGGTTTTCTTCATTACCACCTGCTAAATGAACTGGAGCTTTTATTCCACCAGCTTCATATGTGGTTTTTACTTCTTCTTCAAATGATTTTAAATCTTCTGATGTTAATTTTATATCTCTTACTTTTTTCATTAATTATCTCTCCCAAATAATATTGGATTGTTGTGTGGCCATTCAAAATTCCAATCTTTATTATCCCATTTGATTACAAATTGTCCATCTATATCAACATAATCACCATCATAAGCTAATTTATAATGAAATGTACAATCATCACTCAAAACAAAATGAGCGTTACCACAACCAGGTGGGACTAAAACTTGTTTTCTATTTTCAGCAGATAATACAAACCATTGCCATTCTTTATACGTTGAAGAGTCTTTACGATTGTCTGCTACCACTAAATAAAATTTACCATAAACACAATTAATAAGTTTCCAAGTAGAAAAATCTCCGTGTAACCCTCTTAATGTATTTTTTCTTGAATGTGAAAATTTATCCAATCTCCAATTTAGTTTTGGATAATTTTCAGTATCCCAAGTTGTATAAATATCACCTCTAAAATCTTCCCATCTATCTGGTTGAAATATTTCTAATCCGTCTATCATTTATCTATTCCAATAATCATCGTGGTCTCTAGCGTTACCTTTAGTAACTCCAGTTTGTTTGTTTACATATTCAGCTTGTTGTGTAACAGCGTCCCAATGAACAAAAATATCTTTTTTAGGTATACCACACTGCATGTCACCATATGTTCTTATACCTCTATCGTAATCAAGATACCCTTCAAGACAATTTGGTAATTCAAGATAACCATAAGGTATTTTGTCAATAAACTCATCTCTTTTTTCAACAAACTCAGTTAATATTTGTATATACCATTCTCTTTCAAAAATACCTGTACCAGAGATTCTTGTTGGTGGAGAATCTTTCGCTTTATAATAATAACCATACTTACCATCAGTATAGTTTCCCATCTTCCGTTCTTCATCTCTTGTATATTTTCTTATTTTTGTGAGGTTAACAAACTTTATTTCTTTTTCAAAGATAGCTTCTTTAGCAAAATTCTCCCAATCTTCTTTTGTCATATTACATTCAAAATCTTCAGCGTAATTTAATATATAAGGTGTATCAATTTCTTCTAACATAGATAACGCTATCAAAGCCCAATCTTTTGTTAAGTCATTATACATTGTTAAATTTGGATAATTATTTTTATAAAGTTTATGATATTCTTCAAAGTATTGTGTATGATTATAGTTTATGTGATGATTATAATCACCCCAAACTTCAGCTAACTTTGGAACATTTTCTGTAACAAAATCAAGTCTTTCTTTTTTTGTACAGGCAAAGTTCTGAAATATTGTTATCGTGTCTTTAAGTTCTTTCAATTTAAAACTCCTAATCTATTACTATTAATATACGAAATATTTTAATTTTAAACAAGCTTTATTTTTTAGGTAAAAGCCCAAATCCCCATTTATCATTATTTATTTTAGAAAATGGTTCTATATTATGTGAACCCCTAACTCTAAAATTTAATATTCTTTTTTGGTCTTCAATTTTACTCTCTCTATCAGGCCAAATTCTACTAAAATAAAATCTTGGTTCAGCAAAATTATATCCATCTATGTTGACACTATAATTATATACTAAATCATCATCATCTTTACAACCAAATACTTTAAATTTATCTCTGTTAGACATAATTTCTATGTCTGATGGGACATTTTTTATTTGATTTTTAAGTTTAGAAGAAATTACAATATCTAAATCACTATTTGTTCTAATACCCATTAAAGCTAAAATACCACTTTGAACAATTGTGTATTCTTCTTTTGGCCAATCTTTTATTTTATCTAAATAGTTTATATTATTTATTGGATTGACAACATTATTTTTTACATAAAATGGTATATATGGTTTTCCTTTTATCATTCTTCCTATCATAGATACTGTTCTATGAAATCCGTGTTTTATAAAACATACATCAAATGGTGCTGGAGTACTTTTTAAAAATGTTTCTATCTCACCATCATTCATCATTGGTAAAGACTCATAATATTCTTTAGTCATATTTTCCCAACCTAACTTGTGATGGTCTCCAACATTATGTCTAAATTCAGCCATCATACAATTAAAATATTGCCAATTATCAGGTGTTAATTTTGACTCAATATATTTAACATTACTTTCATCAGAATAAAAATCAATAACATCTTTTACTGTCTTTAAGGTATAATCATTTAATATTATTTCTTTACCACCTTTTCCTTTTTGTAAAGGCATAGATAAAAATTGTTCTTCTGATAATGGTTTATAAATTAAAGAAGTGATGTATTCATCATAAGGTTCATACTCTACAAATCTACCTGGAATACCTAATGAGTGATGCTCCTTTTTTTTATTATGATATTGATTTAGTTTATAAACTCCCTCTAAATCTATGATTGTTGTTTTTCCATTAAATTTAAAAATGTGGTTTGGACACAAATCATAAGCAAACATATCTGTATCATTGGTTCTTTTTTTTATATCGTTAAAAAAATCATCTTCCAATACACCATATTTTTCACATTCCTCCATCACATAACCACGACAAATACCCTCCCAAAAAATAAAACCTTTAAGAGCTGGTAATATATCTGTATCATAAAAACCTAATTCAAAAGCGTCAGTGATTGTGTTTCTTCTAATGTATGTATCATTCCAAATTTTATAATACAATTTATTAGTTTCATCATAAAAAACCCACCGAGAGTGGTCTTGATTGTCATACCATTTTTGTCTATCTTTAATGGTTTTAAATTTAGTTACATCTATTTCATCTAAACTATATTGTATCATAAAATTTATTTTGTTTTTCTTGTCTATCTATTGTTTTTGGATGATAAAATGCGAATTGTTCCTCCGCTGGTAGATAGGTGTGTTCTTTATAACCTTTTAAAACTTCGTGTACTTTATTTTTCCATAAGATATTTGGTCTATTTCTCCAAATTCTACCTTGATAATCAGGAAAGTTTACCCAACCTTTTTCGTTCACTTGCCAACCCCATTGTTGCATATGGTCTTGTGTAATCCCATCAACCGTGTTTACTCTTGGCACCCAATACAAATCTATTGATGAATTAGCTCTTAAAATATCTTTTATGTTTTTCATTAAAAATTTATGTGGCATTTCATCAGCATCTAAATTAAAAATATAATCACCATCACACATATTTTTTAAATAATTTTTTTGTCCAGCGTAATCTTTTAACAAATGTCGTTGTTCAAAAGTCATTTCATGCATTGATGTCATTACATCTAATATCTCTATTGTCTTTGGATTGTCTGAAAAGTCATCAAGAATTACTATCTCGTCTTCTTCGTCTTTATGTTTGACTAAGAACTCTAATAACTTTTGTAATGATTTATCCTCATTGTGAGTTAATATACTATAACTAATTTTCATTTAAATTTACCCTTATTGGTTCTAAATAAACTGAACTTTTTTTAGCTACACTATAATCATAAGTTCTATATTGTCCTTGAATATCAAGACCTTTAGAAATCTTATCATATGCTGATGGTTTAACACCCTTTATGTCATTTGTTATAAATTGTGATTTTATCTCAAGTTTGTACAAATTATTCTTATCATCTATTTTTTTGAAGTTACCAATCTTTTCTAATAACGTAACTTGTTTTTGATTTAATCTTAATGATATTATATTTGATTCTTCAAGTTTAATACCAATTAAATGTTTAACAGATTTTCCATCTTTTAATTTAACATTTAATTTTGGATTTAAGACTAATATAGTTTGAACTTTTGGTGGGTTTCCAGATTTTGGTTTATATCTAAAAGATATTATATCACCAGCTGTTACTTTAAGCCAATTGTATGGTTGTTTTCTATTCGCCACTTGAAGCTCTTTGTTTTAATAATTCATTAATTTGTGTCATACCTTCAATGAATAAATTATAAACAACAGCATTATCTGTATCTATTTTTTTATCGTAAAAACCCCCTTGTTCATTTGGAAAGTCTTTTCTATCATCTTCTGGTATTTCAACCATTGGAGCAAAAGCCCACTTCATTACTAATCTTGTTGTATCTCCAACTTCACCAATTCCATCAGTTATTTTTGTATTTATAGGATACAACATACCAATTGGTAATGTGATTATACTTGGTATCCAAACCTTACCATTTTTTTCAACAGCCCAATTCTTCATATCTTCACCAAGTTTTTGAAAGTGTTCATTTGTTTCTTTCGTACCTGTGAATTTAGTTGAAGTTGTATAACCACAATTAATACACTGCATTACTTGAGCTTCTTCTGTACCCGCTACATGTAATGCTTTTTCCTCACATAGAAAACAATTACTTATTATATCTTTCATACTGATACCTCATCGGTTACTTTCTTTAATTTTGGTAGTTTTATTTTTGGTTTGTTAACTTCACCAGCTTTTTTTAACTTTGGTAATTTTAGACCAACTTGAGTTGGAACTTTATCAATATATGGTGATAGTATTTCATCAAATTTTTCAGTCATTTTATTTAATGTAAATTTATCTCTATTTATTTTCATTAATTTTAATGATTTTTTCTTAACTTCATCATAATTTTTAAAACAATGATTCATAGCTTTATAAGCTTGTTCTTCATTTACATTAAACCATTGTGATTCAGGTATGATTATGTCTTTCCACACTTGTGATTTTGGAACTTTAACTAATTCACCAGAAATTAACATTGAATCCGTAGTTGATAAGAAGTCCATTTGCCCACTCCAACCACTTGTGATTACAGGTAAACCAACCATTGCAGCCTCTAATAATGGTCTTCCAAATCCTTCTCCATGTGTAAATGAAACAAATGATTTTACTTTTGGATGATTATATAATTTATTCATTTCTTCTGTTGATAATGAACCGTGTAATAAATAAATATTTGGTAGATTCCAATCTTTTGGAAACTTATCTTTTATTTTTCTAATTTTTTGTAAACAATCTTCTCTATCCATTATAGAAAAAGTAGCACCACTTGTTTTTAATAAAAGTGCTGGTTGTTTTTTCTTATTAGCAAATGATTCATAAAATACTTTTACCAATTTTGAAATGTCTTTTCTATCTTCACCATATCCACCTTTACCCCACATACCTACATGTAAGAAACAGAAGTCTTCTTTTATATTATCCACTAAGTTTAAACTTGAATTATCAATCATTTTATAAACATCATCATCAACACCTTCAAATAAAACTTCAATAGGTTTTTCAAGTTTTAACTCACCAACTTTTTGTTGTTTACCATCTGCTTGTGTTTGCATTTTTTCATACATAGCTTTAATAAATCCATCTTTTGAATGTTTTGATGGAACTATAATTAAGTCCATTTTATTACAAGCTTCAATCCAAGAGTTTGAAACTGCATTTGTTTCAATACCAGCTGTTATACCTATATTTATTTTACCCCAAGTTTGAAACTCGTTTGGTATTCTAATATCTATGTATACATCTGGTTGTTTATCCATTTTTGGTTGTGGTAAAATACAATTAATAATTTGTTTATCTTTTGTTTTGTCTAATGCATTTCTTGGTGTTTCACCCCAATTTACATCCATTATTTTTATTTCGTATTTATCGTGTGCAATTAAAGAACGAACCAAATCTCTAGCGTGGTCACCATATCCACTTCGTGATGAAACAGGTGCACATATTAACATTAATTTTTTCATTAACAAACCTCCAATGTATATTTTTTTCTTGGTTTCCATTTTTCTAAACAAGTGTCTATATTTTCAATAAATGAATCTGAAAGATGTTTAGCAGTCATTCTACCATCATTTAAAACAAATTGTCTACCTAATTCACCACATCGTTCTCTTTCTTCAGGACCTTCATTATACCATTCTAAAAGTGCTTCTCCCGCATCTTCGAATGAACATCTATCATCAAAGATGTATGGTGTTAATGGTGAACCTTGACAACTTATGTTTGATGGAAATACAGGTTTAACCCATTTTCCATGATTTGTATAAGTTCCTCTGTGATTAGATTTTAACTCAACATAATCTTCAGCATCTAAATATCTAAAAGCTCCACCTGTTGGGTCTGTATCCATAAATCCACATTGGTCTTGTAACCCACCAGTTACATTAACTATAATAGGTGTTCCTGTATGTAGTGCTTCACAACTACCTAAACCAAATCCCTCATTGGAAGCCATATTGATATAAACATCACAAGAGTTATATAAAAAATTCATTTCTTCATCAGAAAAAGCACCATTTACATGGTTGTCGTGTGTAAATATTACTGGATATTCAGGTAAAAGAGTTTTACAAACAGCTTTCATATCAGTTCCATTTTCATCACTTGGTGCTGCGTGCCAAACCAATACACATTCTTTTCTTTGTTCAGGTGTAAGTTTATCCATCATATGTTTGTAAGATAGTGCTACATCAGCAGGCATCTTTCTACGAATATTACGATTTAAATATAAAATTTTATATTTGTATTTATCTAATCCGTGTTTTTGTTCAAACTCTCTAAATTTTGTATCACCCTTATCTTCTATCTTAAATATTCTTTCATTAGTAATTCCATGTGGAACATATGATGTTTGCCAATCCTCATATCCATACTTAGATAGTATTCTTTTGTTAATACCATAGGTTTGTTTTGATATTGATAATAACAAGTCTGAACTTCTGTAGAAGTTAGTATTGTACAGTGGGTCTGGAATATCATCCCAAATGTTATAATACATAATAGGAATGTCTTGTCTTATTTCATGTTCCATATTATATAACCAAATCCAAAATCTTGGGTCTGTGAAATGCATTATAGCATCTGGTTTTTCTAGCGTCAGTATTTCTCTTAAAATTTGTGGATTACCATATCCTGATATTGGATATATTTTTAAAGAAGCATCTTTAATACCATATTGTCCTTTTACAGCTTCACTCATATCAATTATTTTACCTTGTTCGGGATGTTTTACAGCTCCACCTAATTGTACCCAATCATATTTATGTAATGTTCCCATTACAAATTCTTTAGCTTGTGTCGCTATTCCTGAATGCATTCTCAAGTCATCTGACAAGAGTAGAATCTTTTTCTTCTTCATAACCTATTTTCTCCTAATTTAAAAGTTGCTTCCACTTACAACTAAATTATCGTATGTTTCTATTTCTTCTCTGAATTTCTCGTCTTGTAAAAATCTGTCTACTGAACGATTTGTTAATTTTTGTAAAGTCATTTTTGTGTTTACAGTATTTAGTTTAAATCTTTCATATAGATTTTCTAATATTTTTACCGATGTTAGTTTTGTATTTTTCATATTGTTTCTCCATCATATATACACATATAAATATATAGATATATAAAAAAACTACGAAATAATTATTCTTTTTTTATTTAATTTTTTTGCGTACTCTAATGTATTTACTGTTCCTTTAGCCTCAACACCTTCAGATATAAATGCTACTATGAAATCTGATGTACTGGCTATTATTTTATTTCTTACAAAAAAATTTCTCATACTAAAATCTTTATTATACCGAGATTCAGGTAAAACACAATACAAGTTATGTACTTCGTGAAATGGTGGATACTCTTCGTATTGTAATCCAAGTTCTAATGCATATTTCTTAGCGTATTTATCAGCACCTGTCTTACAACCACCACTAATAATTGTTGTTTTATTACCATATTCGTTTTTTAATTTAAATACAAAGTCTTTAATTTTTTTTTTATTCTCATATCTACGACTACCAACAATTGCTACTTTCATTACACTCCCACACTACAATGTTCTGTTTTTCTAAACTCACACCATTTACAAGCTTTCTTACTTGGTGTTGCTATAATGTTCTCTGTTATTTGTTCTCCGTTGTCATCGAATGCCAAATCCAAGAATGTATCTAATCTTTTAGCTACCTTGTTCATACTTACAGTACCACTTGCTGGAGAGAACTTCTGTACTCTCTTTTGTGGAAACATAGCGTTTTCCCATAGTTTTCTTTTAACAATGAAATATTCTACTTCTATATTTTCAATAGGATGATTGTATTGTTTAGAATAAAATTGTTTGTATAATAGTAATTGTTGTGTTTTATTCTCATCTTTCTTTTGCCATTTGTTCCAACCTTGTGTAGATGTCTTTATATCATAAATTTTTAATGTGTTTGTAATCTCATCTAATATAACTATATCAAGATAACCAACCATTTTAACATTCTTCTTTAAATCTACATCAATTGGAACTTCACAACCTATAAGTTTGTAACCTCTTTTACCAAAATAATCAGCTCTTCTTTTCTTAACAAAATCTAATATCTCCACACCATCTTGAAAGAACTCTCTTAATTGTTCCAATGTACAAGGTTCTTTACCCTCTTCTTCTTTTGCTTTTTTAAATCCTTCAATAAGTTTATCGTGTAATCTTTGTTCAAGATTTAACTTGTTTGCATTCTTTATACTATCGTTATACATAACTTCTAACCAAGTTTGTATTACTTCGTGCATTGCTGTACCAAATATCAAGAATATATTTGTTTCAAATACTCGTAACTTATCTATATAATTGAGCTTCCATCTTTCAGGACACTCACTAAACATTGATAATTGACTATAACTAATTCTACCCATACTTAAATATACAACCTTTCTTGTAAATAAACAAGCTTTTTATTCATAAAATTTATCTTTTTTTTCTTCTATTTCTATTTTTTGTATTTCTGGATAAAATTGATAAGCATCTTTTGGATAAGGTTTAGCCTTATGTATCAATGTATTCATTATCTTCTTCTTATCCTTTTTACTACATAATAGATATAAGTATCTGTGTTTTTCAGGTTCTTCTTTTCTCCAAAATGTATGTCCAACAGCCTTCTTTAGTTTTTCCAAATTATGAGAACCAAACTTCGTTGTAACATTTCGTGAATGCATCCACACCCCATCTTCTGTAAGTCGTATAGCGTGGTTAGGCATTAACCTAATACTGTTACCCTGATATATCCAATTCGTAGCTTGATAAATAATACCCAAGTGTCCTTGTTCTGGGTCTGAATAACTTACCAATACTTTTATCTCACTAGCGTTTTCTTTTAACCAATTGAATGTTTTGGATAGAACCACACTCTCTGTATTCTTCCCATAGTCATCAAAGATAAATAATCTCGTTAACTCCAACACCTCTTCTTCCTTTAACTCGGGTGAAATAGATTTAGGAGCACTCCTACCAACAGGATAACCATAGATAGCCACACCAGCCAACTTCTCATCTTTCTCGTCAAAGAATGAATGTTCATTATCTGTTTCATAAAAGATACCTAAAGCATATCTACAACTTGTCCACTTGTGGCTGTAGTGATTTTTTACAATCATTTGTTTAGCTATCTTTTTTGAGATTTCTCTTATGGTAATCTTATTTGGATTTATTAATATCAAAGTTTCTATCTAATGTTTCTAAGTTTTCTTCTGCTTGTGATAGACTTTCTGTCCATTTCTTTACTTCAGTTAGTAAATCTGTGTGTTCCCCAATCATTGTAGCGTCATTGAATAATAAATCCAAATGAGCTAATGCTTCTGTTCTTTGTGCTTGATAAGCATCCGTTGCTGCTTGTATCAATTGATTCATTTTATTTTCCCCATTTTCCGTTTTTAACTA
>Ga0209336_10000394_pt1 | contig 22675 bp, 24 predicted proteins | sample LinPmetageLP32_FD_184042 | JGI IMG/M metagenome (GOLD analysis project Ga0209336, IMG submission 184042) | Marine viral communities from the Pacific Ocean - LP-32 (SPAdes) (version 2) | ecosystem: Environmental > Aquatic > Marine > Oceanic | place: Pacific Ocean | collected 2009-08-23
ATGCTTGTTAAGGATTTGCGAAACATAGCGAAAGCCCACCAGATTAAGGGCTATTCTAAAATGAAAAAGGCAGAGTTAGAAAAGCATTTAGTTAGCCAAGGTGCAATAAAAGGCTTTTTTAAAATTTTTATGTTTAACTGTAATGAAGAAGAGGAGCAAACTTATAACGATCATTATAAGCAGGAAGTAATTCAAGAAATGCACAAAATTAAAAGTACTTATGGTAATAAATTTAAAGTGTTTAAGATTTTTGATTCTAACGATAAACTAATGGCTTACAGTGAAAACTAATCTTTTTTTCTCCATTCTTCGCAGCACTTGCAGTCACACTCTACTTTAAATGGGTCACCAAATTTAAACATATGATAGAACCAATCGCACAGCCGATTACAGATATCTTTAGTAAAATCCATTCTATTAATATATCTTTTTATAATTATTTTATTTTAGTATTATACTAAAAAAATGACCGACATTAACAGACTCACCGATTATCAGGTTACCGACCTTGAGAGTAATATGGAAATTAGAACTGAAAGACTTGATCCAATCGTCTCTAGCCCTTATAGATTTACATTTAGAATAGATTCAAGTTCATACATTGACCGCAACTCTATGCTTGTATTTAAAGCCCACACTACAGCCGCCGCAAACGATAACGTTAGGGTTAACTGTTTCTCCGGTTTCTTAGGTGCAATTAAAAGCGTAGAACTTCAGGTAGGTGATTTCTCAGTACAGAAAATTGAAAACGTCAACCGCTGGTCGGCCCTTAATCATTTATACTCAAGATCTCCCCAGGTTCAGGATAAAAAATTAGCGCATTATTTACATAACCAATTACGCTATGAAGTTCGTGGAAATGCAGGGGCTGCTGATAGTCAGGTCACTGGTTCTATTGAGCCAAGTGCTACATTATCAGGTATGAATTATGGCCGCCCAGATACTGGCGCAGGAGCAGCCATTAACTCAATGAAATTGAACCAGACAGCCGGTAACAACCAGTCCGTTGGTATTCCCCTAGGAATGCTCTTACCAATGTTAAACGACAGGGACCTCCCAGCCTTCTTATTCACTAATTACAAGGTTCATTTAACTATTGAGTTTGAGTCACAATCCGGCGAATTCGCTAACGACGTTACCCAGAATAACTACGGTGCTGGAGAGAACTTATCCGCCGCTGCTAATAGTGTTTTATTTAGCGACGTTGAACTTTTACTAGACGAATTAATCTTACCTTCAAGAATTCAAAACGCTGTCTTAGAGGAAACCGTCAAGGAAGGTGGCTACCAAATCGCTTTTACAAATGTTGACAACGTTAAAAAGACCGTTACCGCAGCCACAGCCAACACAAAGCAGACCATTGAACATAGATTGAACCTCACTAATCAAGAAGTACACTACGTCCAGTTAATGAGACAATTACCAAAGACTTCGGTAACCAAAGTCCTTTTAGGTCAGCGCTGCGACGGACAGTCTCTTAATGAGGTGCAGTTTAACGTTAACGGTGTAGATATTTATACAGCCGGTGCAGTAACTAACCCAGTTGAATTATATAACAACGTAACCTATGTTTTAGGACGTGATTTACAGGTAGTCAAGCCACTTTATGTTAAAGACCCCGCTACATGTGCTTCTATGCTTTCACCTCCACAATCAGGCCTTTTAGGACATTACCAGCCATTAGCATTAGATCTTAGAAACGGCGAGCCTGTAGTTAGAGGCGGTGGTCGCTTTATTGGCGAATATCCAATTAGAGTAATCTTCTCACGTACTCCATGTGCAGCCACTACTTCAACTTGGTTTGCTGCTAATAACTTCCAAATAGCCCACGCCGAGGACGGTATAATAGACTGCGATTACTTCATTGGTACAACTAGAGTAATGAACGCCAAGACTATGCCTAATGGCTCTATGAATGTTACAGTTAGTAATATGTAAATTTAATCTTAAAAACAATCTATTTTTATATTATAATGAATAAATCTAATGATAAGCCCCGAGATTTAAGCGTATACCCTGTAATTATTGACGAAAAAAACATGGACATAGTAGACAAATACCCACTACTACCGATACCATTTTTTTTAGTAATCCTAGGAAGGGTCAAAGCAGGAAAATCCAATCTTTTAAACAATTTGACACTTTCACCAAGATTTTATGGAGACGATTTCCAAATTAAAATATTAATATCTCCTACTCTGCATGACCCAATTAATAAAAATATGGTTGAGCATTTTGACTTTGTATTTGACGAATACAGTGAGCCATTACTAAATGAAATAATTGAAATGATTGAAAACGACGAAAACGATAACCGCTATTTATTAGTACTAGACGACGCAATTACAACAACGTTTAAACAATCTAAAAACGGTAAGGTAGACGCATTCAGTAGTTTAGTTACCAGATATAGACATATAACTAATCAGCACTCAGGTAAAGAGAGTCGCCTAAGTATTATTCTAACGCTTCAGTATTTTAAATTTTTGACACCAATAACGAGAACTATGGCTATGGGGTTGTGTATTTGTGGAGAACTCAGCGACACAGAATTAAAAAAGATTAGCGAGAGTTATGACTTCTTCGGTGGAAGTTCTAAAAAATTTTTGAATCTTTATAGGCAATGCAGAAAAGATCCATTTGACTTCTGCTTTCTTAATGTTGACAGTATGGAAATGAGACGTAATTTTGACGAAGTTGTCTACAGTAAAAAAGACGAAATGAAAAGACTGAAAGACGAAGCCGAAGCCAATAAATTAAATGAAAATTAAGGAAATAATAAAATATAAAATTAATTTATCAATAAATGTCCGCATTACAACAATTACTAGCCCAACACTCAGCCGATATAGAGGCACGCATTCAGCACACAAATGATATAGACAACGAAATTAGTGAACGAAAGGCTAATACATTAGAGGAAAGATTTCAACACGCAAAAGACGCTATAGAAGGTGTAGGAGCCGAACTAGGTACAGCAGGTGCAGCCTTTCACATGGGACGTAAAGTATACACTAAATACAAAGCCAGACAGGCTAGACTTGCTAAAGAAAAAACTGGCGGTGGTGACAGTGAATCTAATACAAGCGCAGAACGCCCAGGAGCAGAAGGTGAAAGACCAGCAGAAGAACCAGCAGCAGAAGAACCGGCGGCACCAGAAGGCGACAGTCCAACACTTCAAAGACCAACCGGCGAAGACGAAACTAGAGCACCCACTGGAGAAACAGACGAAGCAGCACCAGAACCTGCTCCAGAAGGCGGTAGAGCAGCCGTAGAACCAAGAGAAGACTTAGGCTCTATAGAAGAAGAGCCAGAAATTCCTGGGGGTAATAGAACCCAATTAGCACGTACAGACGAACCCTCGGCAGAAGCACAGGAAAGAATGAACGCAAACGCACAGCAGAGACAAGCACAAGCAAACGAGGAAGCAAAAGATCCAGAGAGTCACACAGAGCCCAAAGCAAGTGAAGCACAACCTGCAACAGAACAAAGCGATCCTGCAACTGCTGAAGGACAAGAAGCAAGAGCAAGTAACATTGAAAGCGGTCAGGCAGAAGCCCCAGCCGGTACAGAAGAAGCCAACCCAATGGACGCTTTAAATACTAGAACTGCTACGCCCTTAGAATCTGGTGGTAGTGAGCCTTCAACTACTTCGTCTGCACCAACAAGCGAAGCCAACGTAGGAAGTGCCGCTGAAGGTGCAGCCGACGAAGGCGGTGAAGCAGCAAGCCGTGCAGCCTCTCTTGCTGCGCCTGGTGACGTTGAAGAAGGCGCTTTGGCTTTTATGAACCCAGAAACAGGAGTAGCCCGGGCCGCTAGTAATATCGCCAGTCGTGCCGCCGATAATTCAAGTATTATAGATAAAGGTATTAACGGAGCCAAAAAGATTGGATCTGCAATTAAAGGAGGTCTGGGTGGTGACTTAAGTGAGGGGTCAAGTATATTACCAGAAGTCGGCGAGGCTCTTGATTTCCTCGGGCCAATTGGAGAATTCGCTGGATTAATTACTGGTCTTGTTGGTCTCTTTGAAGGTATTGGACACAAGAAAGCAGCACCCCCAGAAATAAGCGGACAAAGTGGAGAGGCTGCATTACAGACCGCCGGTGGAGGCATTGACCCTAAAGCATTATTGGCTGACCAACCTAAAGGCTTAATGGGTGCAGTCTAATTAAAAAGCGTCTATTAAAGTCTGTATAAGTTTTAATTGTTTGTTAGCAGATTCTATCTCTGCATTTTTTATAATTGTCTTTTTTTCAGTTTTAAATTTTCGCTTGAGCCATGAATCTAAATAGCCAAGCCATAATTTTTTCTCGTGTTCTAAAAATGTAAGGTCATAAAATTCTTTATCGTTAAGATATTTTGCAAGGTCTTCATTAAAATAAATCATTTTTTTAATGAATATATAAAAAGATATTTTTTTAAGTAAAAATTAAATTACTGATAAATTACGGCATTTAAAGTACTACTGCAATGTCGGCACCGGCTCCTACATTAAGAACGAATTTATTCCATACAAAGGTATTTATGGTAAAGTTATCTGTTCTTACTCCTGAGAAGCCTAGGCGAATCTGTCCTTCGGCTTCCTTTAAGTCATAGTAATAAGGGCGCTTGGCTAACTGACGGCCAATCATAAAGTTGTTTGTGTAAACGTCAAGGTTTGCACCGTCTGTATTACCTAAATCAACAGCCTCATAAGATATAGAATCAAATGATTTGGCTAATTCGTGTTGTGCAATAACTCTCTGGCCGGTTGTATTAGGATCGTATGCTCTAACTGGCTGAAGTCTGTTCTTTAAGAAATACTGAACACTGTTAAGATTCAATTCACTTGGTACACCACCAGCGAAATAACTACTAAAGCCAGCCTTTGTTGTGTTGGCTGTGTTGACAAAACTACTCATAATGCACTGAGCACGTGTGGCTACTGAATTGAGTTCAACTTGGTGCTGAGTTGCACTTGAAAGAAGTGAGGAGGTGTGGTAGTTGTATGAAGTAAATTCATACTGTAAGCCGCCGGATATACTGTTAATCATGCCGTCTGGGGGAGCGACTGATACTACACGCCATGAAGGACGAACCTTGGCTGACTTAACGGCTGAGGCTAATCTTATTGAAACAGTAGTAGCAGCAGCGAAACCAGCGCCGCCAAACTGAATATCAACGTCACCGGCGTTCTGTGTAATACTTGTAATAGCAGAAGAAGCATGGACATTTACTACACCAGCGCCTAAGTCACCGTCAACTAAAATTTTATTACCTACTGCAAAACCACAATCGGCTACTGTTGTACCTGTTACTTTAACGGTGGCGCCAAATCCAAGAGTATTAGCACAGACTGCACCCTCGCCTATGGCTGCTTCTGGGGTAATGTTTGCAGCACCGCCTGCGTGATTGCTTAAATTGTTATTTAATACTTGGAGGGCTATCTGTGGGTCTTCTAATGTAATTTCTACACGGACACCACCAGTAGCAAGAACAGGGCAGAGGCGCTCGTCGTCCCACCAGCGACCTAAGAAACCGGACTTAAGTGGGGCTGTAAATCTTCTAAAATTAAATGCCTGTGTGCCGTCAGTTGAATTGACAGGAGATAATTGAGAATCCTCTGGATTGTGGGCTGAGCCAAGGGTTGGGGTAACTCCTGAGGCAGCGGTGGCTGACTGATCGTGGGCGTAGACCTTCTTACCACAGCCCTGAAGGGACTGTAAATTTGTTTTATCTTCGTAAAGATACTGATTAGCCATAGCGGCTATTTGGTTATAGTGGTTAAGTGTTTCAATGTGTGTTCCGTCTCTAAGTGCATAAATATCAACTCTAGAAATGACGGCTTCACAGCCAGCCTGACTATTTACCATAAGTCTATTATTATCGGCTGAGGTGTTTTCTATATCCCATACCATGTATGAATCGCGACCCTTCATTAGAGCGACATTTGCTGGAATTTCGTAGACGACTTTTTGGCCAGAACTTAAAGTAAATTCGGTTCCATTAGTTGGAACTAAAGAAATCATTTTGGTATTTGTTGCAGAGTTCATTTGTTTTAATAACCTATTAAAAGAAAATAATTTAAAATAAATGTATTAATTAAATATAAATGTCTTTAAACGCTGGAGATTATATTAGATTGCAAGCATTGAGTGAACAAGGAACTTATCCCGCTACTGGTTTTAAATCTGGACTTTATTTCCTACAACACTTTTCATTACTAGATTTTAACATTAATACTACAGTAGCCACGACATTTAAAATATTCACGTCACCTACAGAAAGTGAAACCGATAGGCTTTTATTTTTCCAAAAAGATATCACGGCTAATACTACTTTTCACCGCCGGTTTGATATTCCACCACAGTACATACAAATAGAATTAAATAACACCACTAGTACCGCTGGCTCATTTATATTATCTACTCACGTATCGCTAATAACTCAATTCAATGCCTCTACATTTCTTAATAGTAAAATAAAAGTTGACGCTAATACCTCACTACAAAGAGTAGCCAACGATTTTAATGTAGATATGGTTAGGGGTCTACATGACGATTTTAAAAAAGTAAATATTCAAGGTATTACTAACCAACAAAACTCTACACAATATACTATCGGCGTTAATAACTTTGACGTTTTAAATATAGGGACAACACCTATAAATGTTTATGTTCAAAATACTTCGGTTAATGATACCACTGGTGGGACTGGGGCTAGAACTATAACCATTGACTATATAGACCAAAATTACGACGAACAAACTGTAGGCTTTGCTATGCCTGCTGGCGTAGGGGTTCATATTGTATCTGGGGTTCAAGCCTTAGCAGTTCACCGAGTTACTGTAGGTTCAACCGGTACTCTTTTACAAAATTCAGGGTCTATTTTTGTTACTAATAGCACAGGAGTAACCATTTTTGCAGAGATTCCACCGGGCGATAACGTATCACACGGCTGCTATTTCCTTGTGCCTAGAAATAATGAATTAATGCTAACAGATATTAACCTTTCGGCTATTGGATTTCCAGCCACTATTAGAGTTTATGAATTAAATTTAGATACAATGATTAGAGGATCTATTGGAGATTTTAGATTATCTACTAATTATGCACAATTAGTTTATAGGCTTAATGGTAAAATTGACGCTAGAAGAATGGTTATGGTTAATTTAATACCAGACGCTGGAGCACCGACAACACAAACCTTAGTAAATATTAATATAAATGCAGTATTATGCCCCTTAATTAATTCATTCTAATTAAAATGAACACAAAATTTAGGCTTTTCGTTGTTCTTGTCTTGTTCCGTATATTTTTCTATACTTTTTACAACTGATTTAGAATTTTTTATAAAGTCTTGATTTATTCCAATGTTGTAATATAATTTAATTATTTCTTCCTTAGTTAAGCCAAAGTCAGTTCTTATTTTATTAATATCATTAAAAAAACATGTTACTGGCTCTTCGGTTACGATTCCTTCTTTATAAACGGTTGAAATATAACAAACTTTAAAAATATCCATATCTATAAAATATCGTTAGATATATTATGGGATATTGCTACCTATGTGAAGCCGTTTGGCTGGGTTATACAAACACCAATTATTATTGTGGTGAGTGCAAAAAATTACAAAATATAATTAAGGTTTTTGGTATTCGTAAAACCTTAAATTGCGTAAAAATAAAAATAGCCCAAGAAAATGAAGCAGAGTACAAAAAAACCTATAACTATCCACCGTACAAAATCATTTAAAAATTATTTTATCTATAGCCAATATGTTTTTACGTCTACTAGCAACTTGCTGTTGATTACAAATCCTATAAACTACGCTACGGTGAATCCCTAAGTCTTCACTTAGTGTTTTTAAATCTCTATAATGTTTCTCTTCAATACCATTATTTGTCCTTAATTTAACACGCCAGGATATACATTTATTTATAGTTACTGAGCCAATGGGTTTAGTCATATATATTTAGATACTTTCATTAGTCTTTAAATTTTCTAACTTAATTTTATTTTCCTCGGCTTCCTTTTTCAGCCGGTAATATCGGTCTTTAGATCTTTGCTTATTTTCCTCCTGCTTAGCGTAATATCTTGCACGAGCCTTATCATTACGCTCTTTTCGGCGTTGTTCATATTCCTGAAGTTCTTCTTCTGTCATAGTATCTTTGTCGGGCTTCCATTTTTTTTTATAATACTTAATGACGGCAGCCTTACGACTGGCCTCTAATTTTTCGTATTTTTCTTTTAGTAAATGGTCAACAATTTCGTTTTTGATTTCGTTTGCATGAGTCGCGGAGAGGGTAGTCATTTTTTTCTATATATATATAACAATATTTTTTTAAATAGTAATAAATAATATTTTCATTTAAGAAATGAAAACACGGATTTAAAGAAAAAATAAAATGTTTTGTTTATAATAGAATTATATAGAAATATGTAATTGCATAAATTAAATGTCTATGTTTGGTGCTTCCTCCTCCTCGCTACAATTACCGCTGTCAAGTTCCTCCGCCATTGTGTAACCTCGCTTTTTCAAATAAGTCCTTACAGAAATAAAATCAAAAGTGAGTATTTTTGTCTTAAATTTCTTGTGGTGCATATCCTTGAATAAATCACCAATTGACATAACAAAAGTAATAAAATCTCTTCTATCTTTGTAATTTAATCTATACTCCTCGCAATATTCCTTATAATCTACGTACAAGTCTTTTTGGCCTACGTAATCGTCTCCTTTGTATTGTGGAAATGTCTTCTCAACTCCAAAATAGTCAACCATAAAAGACATAGCAGGATTAGAACTAGTAGCCATAAGACGATTATAAATATTAGATTTAGGAAAGTCGCTAAAATCGCGCTTATCAATGTCACGCTGCATTAGTTCATTATAAAATAATTTCATAGCGTTAGGGTTACCGAAAGCCTTAACAGTTTCTTTTATCTCGGCTACCGTCATTTTTTCGCGCTTACTCTCAATGGGAACAAATCTACGGTTTGTATCACTTACACAAATAACATTTTCGTTATTAGTAGTGGCTATAACACGGTGATAGACCTTGATCTCTTTACGCTGTTGGAATTTTGCATTTACACTAGCGGTATCATTTGTAACAAAGTCTTTTAATTTATCAATGAACTGCTGATTTTTGCTTAACTCTTCAAAACAAATAAGCATTTTATTAGTTACGGCGTCGTTGAAATCGCCAAAAATGTACTGTTCAGGCTTAGAAGTTTTAAAAGCGTATTTTGTTTTATTATCATTGCACAACATGGAGGCAATAAAATCAACAAACATAGTTTTACCGATACCTTCGCCAGCCTTGAAAATGAGCATAGAATTAGTCCGCTCAGTCGGGTGCTGAAAAAGGTGAGCCAACCAATCAAGTACATAATTAAACATATCACTAACATTATTGGAGTTATCGTTGCATAGTTGCAAAACGTGGTTTTTAATAATATTTAAATCGTCATAGTCTGTATTAGTAATAATCTCGGGCTTATACTGTTCTACAAAAAATCCGGAAAACGTATTGAAAAGACGGGGCGGACAATCTTCAAGACTTGGGATAAAAGTCTTATCGTCGTAGGTTTTACGTTCACAGTCCAATAACCAATTACGAATAAAAGAAGACGGCTTAGCGGTAAATACTGCATGTGAATTATTACCTATAAACATTTTGTGGGCTTCATAGCCATTAATTAAATCGTCCTTAGACATTTCGCTAAAAGTACCGTCGCAGTGACGTTCAATAAAACGCTTTGGTTTATGCACAAAGCCTACTATTTTTTCAAACTGTTCTTTTAATTCTTCGTATTCCTTAACTGCTACCGCTTGTCCGTGAACGTCGTAGTTCTCAATAATCTCCTTAGGTATATCAAGAAACTCCGCCATTTCTTTCTTAATAAAAGTTATTTGTTCGTAGCCAGATTCATTTTTAATAAATTTATTCATTTCATTTAATAAATTATTTTCTATAGACTTGGGAACGAAAAAGCCGTCGTGTAGATCTGCAACGGCGAAACAGTTCTTAGATTCTAAGAAGTCCATAGCCTTTTCAACAATAGCCCACTCAATAGTAAAATAGACATGAGCCAACAATTTGCCTCGTGGGTTGTTCTTGTGTAGTTGCTGTCCTTTCCTAGTTACGTAAAGCCTATCACGCTGGAAGTCGTCATGATTCCAAATAAAGTCCTGAACCATTTTAACCTCCTTGTCTAGAGCAGTCATTTTACTTGGGTCGTACCAGCCGTCGTAGTTGTCAAAAGGCTTTTTAGCGTAAACCTTTTTAGCCTCGTCTCGGCTCATACCTTTACTAATCCACTTCTGGAGACAAGCGTCGCGATTTTGAAAATGATTCTCAATCTCTGGTATATCCAATTCGTATTTGTCTGCTAGATAAACAAGAACAGCAAACACACTAGCCTTAATATCTACGTCTATGTAATTCTGGTAGGCTAAGGTATTGCGTACTTTACGTGAAAGGCCAGCCAATCCCTTACTGCACCAGTTACGGTCGTCTAGAAAAACACCGCCCTTTTTGTACATTGGGGTAACCTTATTATTTTTAGATTTAAGTTTAGGTAGCAGTTTCTTATCATAGTCTGCAAGTTCTTCGTAATTATTCTGGATAATATAGTCAATAAATTTAGAGTTGATAATCTCCTCGTGTCTCTGTCTGGTCATTTTTTTTATATATATATAAAAAGATATTTTTTTAAATACTTTTAATTAATTAATTAATTAATTCTATATAAACTGAGTAAATCTTGATACTTAAAGAAAATTAAAAATAAAATCAACTAATTTGCAACCTTTCCGTCTTTTTCAAATTTGTTTATTGCTGCTTTATCTCTATCAAAGTCAATCAATTTAGAGCCGTCCATTAAAGCCAATTTTAAGTATGTATTAACTTTTTTATTTTTCTTTCTTTTTTCAAAAGCCTCTTTGGCGTCTTTTAATTCATTGGGTGTAGGTTTTTTTCCTTTACCCTCACTAAACCGGATCTCCTGTCTAAATGTGTCGTCTTTATCGTCTGGGTCTTGCGACAATACATAAATATGTAAGCCACTTCTAGGTTTTCTGCCGAATACCGTAGTGCTACCGCTACTATTGTACTTAGTTATCATTATACCTTCTAACCTTTCTAATTCTGTTAGGGTCTTAGCCTCTTTAATATCTTTTAAATAAATTGGAGCAGATTTAGGCTCTCCTTTTAGTCCTTCTATTGGGATATCTTTTAATTTATCTTTTCTTTTTTCATAGACTTCCATGACTTCTTTTCTTTTTTTACTTAATTGTGACTCTTCTTTTTTTTTATCGGGGAATAGGCTACCCTTTTCTTCTTCAGGTGCCTTGGCGAATGCTTCGTTGAATGCTTTGGCGTCTTCTTTAGACATTGGTTTAGGCTTTTTCTTAGCCTCCTTTGCAGCCTTCTTCATTGGCTCTTTTTTATCACCGTCTTTATCAAGGTCTAAAAAATCTGGCTTAGCCTTCTTAACCTTAATCTTTTTCTTTTCAGTACCGAACTTTTCAACCGGCTTCTTCGCTGCTTCTTTCTCACTGGCTTTCTGGGCTTTCCTGCCTTCACGTGTCGCACGGGCTTCATTTGTTAACTTAGTAAGCAATTGCTTATCCATAGGTTTTTTTGCACTAATCTTCGCTAAGATTTCGGCTTTTTTCAGTTTAGAAATAGGTTTAATGTCAAGTTCTTTATTGTACTTACTGACTAATTTTTTTACTTCAGTTACAGGTAGGGCGGTAAGGTGTTCTAAGAGTTTTGCTCTAAAGGACATGGTTATATGTATAAAGTAGAAAAAAAAAACAAAATAATATTAATAATGCTTGAGGGAGAATATCTTGAATTGGTGAATCAATTAAAAGAACAGTTTAACGAAAAAGATAAAGAAGTAATTAAAATGCAAGAAGAAGTAGCCGAACTTAAAAAATGTATAATTAGTGCCTACGGCTTCATTCGCATAGTAGATATGGTAAGCGAGCACGCAGAACTAGATTACGAGGTCAAGAATATGATTGAAATCCTGAGAACGTACTTAAGCGATAGTTATGATAACTTTTTTTAATCTACATATTTTTTTACATAACTATGGGCTTTGCTTCTATCAACGCCTAACCGCTGTAAAGCCTTCATTGCTTTGATATGTTTATCACTATGGTGTTTCTTATGTTCTTTATAATAATCAGCGTCACTCATTGCAGACATAGAGCCCTTTGGCTTAGAACTTTTAGGGCTATTTTTTTTTTCCATGGACATTCTGGGCATTCGCGAAGAACCGTACATTTTTTATACATTATCAACAGGTTTTTTTTTATTTCCTAAATTTTCTAGAAAATCCCAAAGGGGCACGTAATCGTCGCTAGTTACTTGTCCTACATTCTTTTCAACCAATTTAAGTTTATCTATAAGATTTTCATATTGAGGAACTGGCTTAGCCTTTTTAACTACTCTACCGGCGACACCGAAGAGATTATTCATTTTCTCAAGGTTTTCTCTTTTAGTAATATATTGACAATTTTCAGGACTATAATCACCGTCATTATCTATTCTATCAATTTGTAAATTGTTTTCTTCAGTAAAGCCGTTGGCTAGCGACCACTTGCAAAAATTATCTAATCCATTTCTAGAGTCCAGCCACTCTAGACAAATCCCTATACCTCTACCACCATAGAATCTAAAACCTTTATTTTTGGTATTGTAGCAACGGTGCACCATATTATGATATTTATTATATAACTTAGTTTTACTATACCCGTGAGTGGTATTGTCAGGATCTAGAGTTTTTGCATTACACTGTAAGCATAAATCAGTTTTTCTAATTCTATATTTATCAATCCTTTGTAATCGTTCTTTTTTACAATGGATACAAGTAACTTTTACAAAATTATACTTTTTACCCTTTTTATTAGGTACAGCAATTAATTGAAGCCCCTCTTCGTCTATATTCATATATAAAATGTCTCTATATTTATTATATAAAACAAACGCATGTTGAAATTTAAACAATACGATTTTAAAGAGTCTTTACTCAATCTTAAAAGACTTAATCGCGTGTTTCCTGATTTCTATAACTTTGACGCTAATACATGGGACACCACGATTATTGAAAACACGGAAGAACTGACAGCACAATTATTAAGCCGATACTCTCCGCTGACTACTTTAAAAACGCTGGAATTTATAGTAGTATTTTTAGAAGTTCATTCAATGCCCGAAGGAGTAATAGAGGAGTACAACGAAACAATTAGCGACTTAATAGATATGAAAAATAACCCGAACACATACTTAAAAATAGCAAGTTTTAGACCGCTTCACGATATTATAGAGGAGTGTCACGACGAATTTTTAATGGCTAATGTTAGTTTTACTAATTTCCGTAATTTTATGTTTTTGGCTTTTTTGGTTTACGAAGTACCGATAAAATTGCACCACCTAATATTCGTAGAATACGTAAAAAATAAAACACCAGCCGACTGCTTAAATAAAGACATTTACCTGCTGCACGAAACAAATAAAAACACATTTACCTTAATATTAAATAAACGACATAATAAAAGATTACAAAAACAAATATGCTATACAATCCGCTCTAGTATGGTTAATAAAATTTTACTTAAATACATTTCGCATTATAAAAAGCCGTACTTAAATATATTCTTCACCTCAGCAAGTGGAAGGCTTTTAAAAAAATCTAATATCTCTAATGGTATTATGAATTTTACTAAAAAAATAATAGATATACCCGTAACAATACACGACTTAAGACAAGCATACCTAAGCCTACCTGATTACGAACATTACAAGGAGATTTTTACTTTTTAGAAGTAATAATAGTTAATGACTTACCACTACCAGTGGTGTTAGCCTGTGATATTCTAATATATCTTACGGCAGTGTCTGTAATGTTAACTGCAAAATCACCAGTAGAAAAGTTCTGGGATACGAAGTAGATTGGGGCTAAGAAAAATGTAGAGTTATCATTACTTATCTGTACGTTAATTTGGTCACTTGTATTATTACTATTACCGAAAATGGCTACGTTAACGAATCCATTCATATCCGCAGCAGTTGAATTAGTGGTAACACCTGCACCAGGAGAAGCAGTTTCACTAGAAGCGGTTACGTTAGCACCGGCTGAAGAGACTGGGATTGAGGACTGGTTACTGGCGATTACGACAGAGAGCGAGTCGCTCATGATATCCTGACCGAGGGCTGCTGGGAGTTTTGCTGAGATCCCTGTTAAGGTAGTTGAAGCGGTGGCGGTGCTTGTGTCTATAGTTCCTAGGTGTGCTTCAGCATTAGTTAGAATACCGTTAGCAGTGTTCTGTAAAGAACTAGTAGCGACATTAGACTGAATACTTGATAAACTAGCGTCCATAGTCTGTAATTCGCCTAGAGCAGCACCTAGGGTTGATTCAGTAGCAGCACCAGAGGGTAAGGCTGAGGTGATTACGTCTACCTGAAATTCATTACCTGAAACAGCGGCGGCTAAGGCGGTTGTATTACTAGCGACAGTAGAAAGCGAAGATTCAGTAGCAGCACCAGAGGGTAAGGCTGAGGTGATTACGTCTACCTGAAATTCACTACCTGAAACAGCGCCTGCTAAGGTAGCAAGTGAAGAGTTGGCGGTTGACTGATTAGAAGAAGTAGCGAGACCGATTGAGTTACCGGTGACGTCTACGTTGGCTGATAATGCACCGCCACCGCTAGAGGCGATATCCATTTTTAAGTGGCCTGCGGCGGTTACTTCGCAGTTTTGTAAAACATTACTGGGGTTAACTCCTACTATGAGAGAGCCTGACATTTTTGGTTTTGGTACTATATACCAACATATTATTGAGGGCTAAAATTTTTAAATAATTTTCTATATTTAATTTATAAATCATGAGCGACACTGAAGAGCCAATAAAAATAACTGTTAAAGAAATTAAGGAGGACGAAGTCTTTGACAAAAAGGTTAAGGCTAAAAGGGTACTAACAGAAAAACAAAAAGAGGCACTAGCAGAGGGCAGACGCAAAGCCAAAGCCAAACGCCAAGCCAAGGTAGAAGAAGAGGCTAAGGCTGCTGCCGTTAAACAGATAAAGAAAGAACAGAAAGATTTAGAAAAAGCAAATAAAATTGCTGCAAAAGAAAAAGAGGCAAAAAAGAAAAAATTGAGTCAACAAGAAATTGCAAGAGAAAAAGTTAAGACTTTTGAAAAAGAAAGAAAAATTAAAAAATATAAAGACGTAAAGGCTGAAGTAATGGGAAAATTAAGTAGCGTCGCTGAGTTTGATTGCATGGAAAAGATCTTAGGCAACATTACCGAAGAAGAAATTTTAGACGATTCTAAATTAAAAGCCAAATTAGGTTCTTATATTAGTAGTGTTAAAAATTATGCTAAAAAGAGAGTAAATTAAATGTTTTGTATATTTATACAAAAATGTCTAATACAGTTTACATTGACGTTAATACTAAAAATTCCGTTAACGTAAATAGTACAAATAATAGATTTGAATACCGCTTACCAAATGTAATGGAATTACCCACAGGCACGGAGATAGGGCTGCAAAGTTCTATAATAAATTTAAAGGGTATCAATGGAGCGTCGGTTGAGATAAATGAAGATATAGAAGAAACTATTATTTATCAATATTACGGAGTAGATACAACGTACGACTATCCAGTCCAAAAACCAGTAGCCTCAGTAGCCACATTAATAGATTACAATTTAGTAGTTGATTTATCAGTAAAACAAAATATAACCAAAGAATTTCCACTAGCAACTGGGGTCTTAACCCAAACTAACCAAGATAATTTATCGTTTGCAGGCTATACCGAGAACATTATGCCTTTACTTACTCAGGTTACCAGTCCCGACGGTACAAACGTAGCCACCCCACTAATCGGTAAAAGTAGGATTTTTATTAAAAAGGGGATCTATGCTATTGAAAAATTAGCCACCAAAATAAGTGAGCAGATAAACATTAATCGTATTATTGACGCTAATAACGACGATAGCGGTAATGCAGATTTTTACTCATTCCGTAAAGAAAACGAAACCTGGAACGGTTTCTTTGTTAATAATGCTACTTGCCGTAATTTTAAAATGCAATTGATTGATACTTGGAAAGAAGTAGCCGCAGGGACAAAGAATCCCGACGACGGTACATTTTTTAAGTATTTACCATTTAGTAGATTGGGCGCTTTAGATTTTACAGAAGTAAGTACCGAAACAGACATAAACTTTCAGCGCGAGGGGATTTGTGATATTATAGCAGTTAGTCCAAACACTAATAATACATGTAGAGAAAACGCCGAACAAGGCGGGTTTAACGCTGCTAACATAAATCCGGGCCCCAATCAATTTGGTAAAATTTGTGTTACTTCTAATCCTAATGCTAAATACTATCAGGGATTTGAACAAGCCAATAGTTATGCTAATCCACTTAATAAAAGAACTTTTACTACTGCACAATACAACCCATATTTTACGGGTATGGCTTTCGGTACTACTGGCTTTGAGATAAAATATGATACTAACAATTCAGGATATTCATTAAGTAAATTACACCAGCCCAGACGTATTCCAACAATAGATAGATTTGGAACAAACTTACAGAATGCAGGCCAGGAGTGTGTATTTAATAAATCACCAACCGAAGCATTTAACATTTCGCTAGCCAACCCAACCGTAACCCGCGCATTAACTGCTATTATGTCTAGGACTTCAGGAATTTTAGTTACTAACTGGGCTTTTGATACTGCTAGTAGATTAGGAGACGTAGAATTTACTTATAATAAACCCGATTTAACTAATGAACAAAAAACTAAATGTAACGAATATCGCTTATATGAGAAATTTTTCTCTACGGTTGATAAGGCTAAAGAGGCCTGGGAGACCACAGTCTGGTCAAGGTTAGGCTTTCAGTATGACGATTTAGCCAGTTTACAAAAAAATGGAGCAGGGTCTACTAACGTTAATTGGTTTGGGACAAACCAGACCTTAAATGGTTTTACTACAGACCAAAACCGCGACCAAAGTATTATCCCAAATATCGCAACCCTTTATAATCCATTAAGTGAAACAAAGCAGGACGCAAGAATTGCAGGACAGAAAGACTCAAGCGGCGCTGTCTTTAAAGCACCTTTTAGAGGTGCATTACCAGCCGTATCTAATGTCCAATTTTTTGGAATGACTGGTAATAATGTTCCCAGTGCTAATTATAATAATGACTTGGGTACTGGGGCTGCTTTAAACGTTGCAGCCTTTCAGGGTTCAGTTTATAAGCAGGCTGTCATGATTCCAGTAATAACTAGTAGTAAAGATTTTACAGCAAAGAAATTACCAACACTATCCAAAAATGGTTACATGGTTATTACTAGTGATTTAGTAGAGCCAGTGGACGTTTTAAAGAATCAACAAAATACAGGCATTTTGGATATAATTCCAAAATCTAACTTAAGTAATCAGGATTATGTAGCCGATAGAAATGTCCTTACTCATACCTTATCTAATCCAAAGCAAATAAATACTATTAGTATGGCGGTATTAAATCCAGATTTAACAGACATTGACTTAGAGCCCGATTCTTCATTTTTATTTAAAATATCTATACCAATACCCAAGCCTACAAATTTCTTAGCAAGTGCTGCACAAGAGGCTAAATCTCAGCAAGTATCAGGCGCATTAAGTTCTATAATACAGAAATCTACAGATCAAGGAAAACAAGGCACTAACCTTAGAATGGATATCTCTAATATTATGGGCGACGGAGGGGGAGGTAGCGGAATACCAGACGAAGACTTAAACGACATAGAAGCCGTACTAGACGCACAGGCTGGATTGGGTGTTCCAGCATTAGAACCAGAACCATTTGAACGCGACCCGAATTATAGACAGCCCGAAAGATTTGAGCCTTCTTTACCGCCAATTGAAGAAGCACTACTAGAACCACCCGAGGGTGCAGGCGGTCGGGTAGGCATATCAGCCGACGCACGAGCAAGAGAAGCCGATAGAATAGCCAGAGATCAAGCCCGTAGATTTTCGCAATTAGGTGGTAGTCTTACCGAGGCTTTTGGCGAACAACGTAGGGCTGAGCGAGCAGCAGCAATTAGAGAAAGGCAAAGAAACGACCCTAGAAATCCAGGTAATCTTTTAGCCCGCTTACAAGAACAATTAGTAACACTTGAAGACTTCTTAAGAAACCCTCAATTATCTTCAGCCGTTTATGAATCTACATTAAATACTAGGAATCAGGTAGAACGTGCACTACAGCAGTTAACGGCTGGAGGCGTTGAGGCAACACCTGACGCCGGACAAGTACAACAGGCAACACAACCACCACCCCAGCCACCCCAGCCTCCACAGGATCCAGAATAAAAACGATTATTTTTTTTATTTTTTTCTTAAAATTATCTTATTAGTAATTATTATCAATAAAATGCCCGTTTCCAAAGTGTATTATTCAATCCCACCACTCAACGACCAAAGCGTATCCTCAGCCGCCAATGTTTTAACTGGCGGATTCTCCAACGTTAAGGGAAACGCTAACATTAAGTTCCAGATTTCAGCACAGGATAGATTACTAGATACTAGCGATATGTACTTAACCGGTCGCATTATCCACGTAACTTCAACCGGCGCACCACTTACCTGCAAAGCAGCAGCAGCAACCACCTTAGCCGAATTCAACGCTAATAATGGCGCTGGTCTTCAGGCATACACTAACAATAATATTAGTAATTGGGGTGGTGTCCAGAACATGGTTAAGCGTGTTTTTGTTCAAAGTAAAAAGACTTCAGTCTCAATTAGTGAGCACCGCAATTATCCTATGTTTGTCAATACTCGCGACGCATGGACTCACGGCAAAGAAGATTATTTAACCTCACCACTTATTAGAGCCGACGCAGCGGGTACACAGGCTAACCATATTAACAGACACTCAAGTCTTATGGATAATCAGGTCACAGGCGCAGCAGGTGGTACTGAGCAGCAAATGAAAAATATTACAAGTCAAGCCGACCCACAGTACGGAAAGCCATTCTCATTTAAACTAGATACTGCACTTTTAAATAACAGTAAGCCAATTCATTTAGGTAATAGCGAACTCGGTGGACTTATAATTAATCTTGAACTTAATCAGGAGGGCCAGTTCTACTACAACAGATTTTTAGACCAGTCCAATGGCGTTGACCTTGACGCTACCGGCAGTTATTTTATCGTAAAAGACCTTAGACTCACTGGCCGTCTCTTAGTCCCAACTCCTCAGGACTTACAGGATTATAACCCTAACATGCTTCTTAGTGATAGATTCAACCTTATTAACGACGTCAACTCTTCAACTAACTCAGCCAAATACACACCAAACGCCGCCGCTGTTCGTGGTATAGTCAACCTTTACTTAGACCAAGATCAAGAAAACAACAGAGCGCAGAACGGTAGCGACTTTAGAGTCCCTCTTGGCCTTGAAAGTTACACACAGCAAAAGAACAACGTTCGTCAGCCTCAGGACTTCGTAGTAGAAGTAGTCCCTAACCAGTTAACAAAAACAAACAAGGACGGCACCGCTATCTCAGCCCAAAACGTTCTCCCTCGTGTTGGTATGGTTGGTGATAGTGAAGTTCGTAACTTATTTCAGCGTTCAGTCCTTAACGGTTCATTAGCCAGTAAGTGCTCAGTTGGTTTAAGAGAAGAAGAAGATTCAATAGAGGCTCAGTATGACGGCACACGTGGAACCACCCTCGTTACTGAGGGCTGTGGTAATAACTGCCGCGCTAACGCTATGGGAGTTGGTTTAGATTACACTTTTGCAATGGGCGGAACAAGTGATTATAGAATGCGCGACTATGACCAGATTATTAAGTCTGGTGTCAACTCCGGTGACACAGTACTCCCCGCCACTCGTGCAAGTAAGCCAGAAATTGTTCAGTCATACATTAGAAACATTGCTGGATTTAACACAGAAACATTAGTAAAAACTGTTTAAGTTTTTTTCTATTTATAATTTATTAAATAATGCCTTCTCATTATGGATCTAAACCTAAGAACAGCCCACCAAAACGTAAGGCTAAACAAAGTGCAGCCGAAACTGAGGGTGGTATCCCATTTGAAGAATTAAAAGAGGGGTCTTTTAAAAGAATGTTAAAAATAAAAAAAGACGATAAGCCTTTAATGAAAAGTGAAGCGAATAAAATCGCTAAGGTTGAAGTAGGTCAAGAGTTTGACTTTAGAGGTAATAAATTGAAAATGACTAAGTTAATGAAGAAACGAGCCACTTTGGCTAAAACGTTAATGAAAATGTAAAAATAATTTATAACGTATAAATATATGAGATTATTAGAATTATTTTCTGGTACACATTCTATTGGTAAAGTTGCAGAACAAAACGGCTTTGACGTGATTTCATTAGATAGAGATATGGGTGCTGAAAACGCTGGTTATAGATCTAATTACCATATAAAAGAAGATATAATGACATGGGATTATAAACAGTTTAGTAATGATTACTTTGACGTTATAACTGCTTCTCCAGTGTGCTTATTTTGGAGTAAGTTGAGATATTGTTGGATTGGTAGAAAATCAAAGAGTATAAATCCTGACGGCTCAGTAGTAACACGAGAAGATATTGAGCGTGATAAAAATTTATATGGTAAGCCAATGGTAGATAAGATTTTTGAAATACTTGAATATTTTTGTCCAATGTATTACTGGATTGAGAATCCGGCTACAGGCACAATGAAAGATTATATAGCCAGTGAGTATCCAGAGTATAATAACTATTACGACCTTGATTATTGTATGTACAGTGATTGGGGTTATCAAAAAAGAACTAGATTTTGGACTAACATAGACGACTTCAATGCACAATTATGTAATCGCAAATGTGGTAACATGGAGAACGGACAGCACAATGTTGTATTAGCCAATGGATATGAAATGATTGACGGTAAAAAGGTATGTTGCAACAGTAAAGCAAAACGTGATAAATTAAGACATAAAAAAAGCGTGGACGGTGGAGGAGTTAAACATGGTAACCTTGGTAAAGGCTCAACAACTTTAGATAGATATAGAATACCTCCAAAATTAATTCAGGAATTTTTTAATGCTATGGAGTTTTAATACAAAAGTTATTAAAATTGTTCAAAAATTTTAGTCAATTTACTGTAAGTATTTTTTGGAAAATCACCAACATGTTCTTTATGAAAATCAATTGCTAGTTGAATATCAAATTTATAAGGACCAAGCCAAAATACTGCGCCCTTATATGGCTTCATAGAAAGTAGATATGTAATGTGGCTAATGTGATTATTAGTATAGTCATTCAAGTCATTCATTTGTTGGTAATCGTACATGATACTGCTAAGGCGGGTTTTCATTGCGAAGGATAGTTCGGTGTGAGGCATTTTTTTTCTTATATATAAAAAGTGACTAATCTTTAAGTGCTGATATATAAAAAGATATTTTTTAATATATATTTAAGGAATTTTGTGCTTGTGCGGATATGCTTGTGCACGTCGTTTTTCAAAATCAATGTGCGGATCGTTTTTCAAAATCAATGTGCGGATCGTTTTTCAAAATCAATGTGCGGATCGTTTTTCAAAATCAATGTGCGGATCGTTTTTCAAAATCAATGTGCAAGTAAAAAAAAATTTATGCTTTATTTTCAAAATCAATGTGCGGATCACTTTTCAAAATCAATGTGCGGATCACTTTTTAAAATTCATGTGCGGATTGATTTTCAAAATCAATGTGCAAGTAAAAAAAAAATTATGCTTTATTTTTAAAACCACCATGGAAACTTGATAGTTTCGCCTTCTACGCCTAAATTTTCTTCGTCAGCCATTTGCTGCTCTTTGGTATAGTGGAAAGGGTAAATATTTGTGACTTGCACAAGTTTATTGGAATTACTTAATTTATCAAAAATTGGAACGGTAAAAGACCCATTTTTGCGAAGCCTTGTGCATGTACCTTTAGAATCTTGGGGGTGGCTAATCACACGAATTTTATTAGAGCCTTTTGAGGTATGACCGGTGACTTCAAAGTCAAATTTAATTCTTTCATAGGTTAGCATATCAGGTTTATAACTGTTATAGTAAGAACTGTAGTGTCCGTTTGGGATTTCTGCGTCGTATGCAAGGTTAAGGGGGTTAGGAATGTAAGGCATGTTTTTTGATATATATAAAAAGAGATTTATCTTTAAGTGCTGATAAATAAAAAGATATTTTTTTATATATATTTGAGGAGGTCCCCCCCAAATTTTGAAATTACTATTTCTGCATTTGGCGAAAAAGCGAAAAAACCTCACCCTAAAACCCGCCTTTTGTTTATGGTCTCACCCAGTCTTAGCCTATATTTTTCTTAAAATATCCCACCATAATTATGGTGTGCTTAAAAAAGGCGTAAAAGCGGAGTTTTGAGAAAATCCTTGCGGAGTAGACGGTTTTTTTTTGGGGTGGGCGGGCGGTCTTTTCACATATAGGTAAAGATATCTTTCTATACCTGAATCTCGCCTGAATTACGCCGGAAGTACGTGATTAACGAATTTCGGCTGAATTACGGCTGCATTACGGTCACGCGCGGAAGTTTTCGCATTCCTTTTAAATGATAAGGAATTCCCTTTATTTTATCTTTTTTTTATAAGGATTCCTTATCCTTTTACTTTCCCTAATAAAAGTAAAATAGGCATAGATTCTGT